>ERZ767114.162-NODE-162-length-46675-cov-5.960921_pt1 | contig 46675 bp, 42 predicted proteins | sample MGYA00374952_ERZ767114 | MGnify/ENA primary metagenome ERZ767114 (study PRJEB28939, sample SAMN06267156) | marine metagenome | isolation source: Columbia River Estuary | place: USA:Columbia River Estuary, USA | collected 2012-05-05 ... | reverse complement strand
AAGAAGAGCGGTCCACCGGGCCCATCAAAAGGCGGCCCACCAAAGAAGAGCGGTCCACCGGGCCCATCAAAAGGCGGTCCTCCGAAAGGCGGTCCTTCGAAGGGCGGTCCATCGGGTCCTAAGCGCGGTCCTCCACGTTGAAGTGAAGGGTGTCATGTATGGTTGATTTACCAGATTTCGGCTCAATCCATTTTTCAGGAACCCTTCGCCCATCACAAGTAGCAGCGAGTTCAGTGATTGTTCCACAGTTGGAGGCGGGAAAAAAGCGCCTTCACATTGTCGCTCCACCTGGTTCAGGCAAAACAGTACTGGGATTGTATGTCTGGTCTGACCTCGTTCGAAAACCCGCTTTGGTTCTGTCCCCCAACTCTGCAATTCAAGCCCAATGGGCTGCTCGTACTTCGCTCTTTGATCTCGATGGCAAAGATGAGTTCATCAGCACAGATCCAAAGAAACCGGGTCTACTGACTTCCCTCACATATCAATCAGTGACCATGCCGAGAAAAGGCGGAGAAGATCTCGACCAGGTGGCCATCGAATTGTGGGCTGAGAAACTCATTTCCGACGAAGAGGCATCGGACCATGAAGAAGCCATGGCGTGGCAGAAAGACCTTCTTGAACGTAATAAAAAATATTACAACAGTAGACTTTCTACATATCGGAAAAAGGTACGTGACGAGTATGCAGAGCACGGAAATGCATTGTGGACGCTCCATAAAAGCGCTAAAGAAAATCTCATGTTGCTGAAAGATGCTGGCATTGGATTGATTATTTTAGATGAATGCCATCATTTAATGCACCATTGGGGTCGCATCTTAACAGAAGTTCGAGAGATGTTTGATGACCCAGTCATCCTTGGACTCACTGCAACCCCTCCTGATGACTCTTCATTCAAGGAATCGGACACAAAACGCTACGAAGAATTCTTTGGTCCTGTTGATTACAGTGTTCCAGTTCCTGCCTTAGTTCGTGATTCGAACCTTGCTCCATATCAAGATTTATGCTATTTCGTCAGGCCTGCAAGTCACGAATTGCAGTATATTGCTGGTGTAGATGAAGAGTTTGATCAGCTCTTAGTTGAATTAAGAACACCAATCCATGACGCTAAAAAAGACAGAACCGCTTCGCTCGACCTTTGGGTCCGAGAGGAACTGGCACAGCGTAAGTCACCAACAGGAGAGTCACTTTCTTGGCATGATTATGAGCGGAAATATTCAGCTTTCGCAATCGATGCTCGCCGCTTTCTTCGAATGAACAGGTTGCCTTTACCTTCTGGAGTACCAAACTTTGATTTTGATCCCAAAGACCAGTCCTTCACCAGAATGAGCGTATTACGAAATGTTCTTTCGCGTTATGTGAGGCACGGATTGAGACGTTCAAAAAGTCCTGATGACCACACTCTCTCGGAATCGGTAGTGGCTCGATTGAGGATGTTGGGGATACAAATTACTGAGACTGGTTCTCGGCCTTGCGCTTCTCCAGTTGGGCGCGTTATGGCTTATGCTTCCGCTAAAATAGCGGCGGTTAACGACATCATCAATGTGGAAATGCAATCCTTAGGTCCTGACATCCGTGCTGTCGTTGTCACCGACTTTGAGAAAACCTCTGCTACTACGCTTGTTGAAGGAGTCCTTGACGATGAAGCGGGGGGCGCAATCTCGGTGCTGAGGACACTTGTTCATCACCCCGCTGGAGATTACCTGGACCCGATTTTAATGACTGGAAGCACGGTTTTGGTCGATGACGATTTATGTGAAAAATTCATTGCCAAGGCCGAGGAATGGGTCGAGAAGCGTTCACTGGACATCAAACTCGACCACAAGCCTCACCAAGGATTCAGTGAAATTCACGGCCGAGGAAAGGATTGGATTCCTCGTTATTACTCGCTCATGATTACCGAGTTTTTCCAAGAAGGCTTTACGCGATGTCTTGTTGGTACACGAGGTTTACTTGGAGAAGGATGGGATGCTTCACGCATTAACGTCTTGATTGACATGACCACCGTCACGACAAGCATGAGCATCAATCAACTTCGAGGCCGTTCAATTCGAATTGATAAGGAATGGCCTGAAAAAGTTGCAAATAACTGGGACATCGTTTGCATTGCCGAAGAGTTTACCAAAGGCTTTGATGACTATTTGCGATTCAAACAAAAGCACAAGCAACTGTATGGTGTTTGTGATGACGGCACAATCGAAAAGGGTGTGGGTCACGTTCATGCTGCATTCAACGATGTTAGACCTGAGGGAATCAGTGAAGGGATGGCCTTGTTCAACGAAGAAATGCTTCGCAGAGCACGGACCAGAGAGCATACCCGTGAATTATGGGGGATAGGTCAGCCATTCGGAATCGAATCACGACCAGCAATTGAGACGAAAACCCCCAAAGGGTTCTCGAGCGGATTTCGATTTGGTACCGAAAAGGAGATGTGGACCGATTCGACATTGACACTTGCCATCTCCGAAGCGATTGTTGCAAGCTTGCAAGAATTAGGAGAGATGACCATTCACTGTTCACCTAAAGGTGGTGAGCGAGGTGGTGGCTGGCTTCGTTACCATTTGCACAATTCGACACCGGATGAAGCATTCTCATTTAGCACTTCATTGGAGGAGGTTTTAGGACCGCTAACGAATCCAAGATACTTAATCAGTCGTTCATCCCAATTCATGCAGGATACTTGGCTCTCGACAATGATGCCTGAAGTGATTGCAAAGTACCTTCGAAAGGAAGTCAGTTCGATTCAAATGTATCACGCAGTACCTTCTCTTCTCGCATCGACTCGAGAGCGAGCGGACGTGTTTCAAAAGTACTGGAATCTTTATGTCAGTCCGAGTGAACTCACCTATGCTCGCAGTAACGATGGCAAATCTTTGCTACAACACATCCGTCAAAGAGGACTTGCGCCCAATATTGGAATGCATCAAAAAGAAGTCTACATTTAGTGCTCAAGCGCATTCTGAGCACTGGAAGGTTGCTCCTCTGTGCTCGTCACAAAATCGCTTTCGACAGTCAAAGCATCTGAAATCAAAAGATGTAACCGAACGAGAGCATCCACTGTGGCCACATTTCTCTTGAACGCCACTGGTCGAAGAGATCGTTGACTCGGCAGTCTTCCAGAAGTTTTTCTTTGGAGCCTGTAACACACTCGATGCGATATTCGCTTGGCGAGGCACTTCTTCCAGTCCAAGCGTTTTGATGACAAATCGATTCTCAAAGAATTTGTCTGCCATCGCTGGTGTCATTAGTCCTGCGGCCATGACCTTGTTTCGAACTTCTCCAGCGGGGACGTTTTGAAGTCCATACCGTTGGATAAGTGAATCGTAATTGTACTCTCCCCTGGGTAATCTTACATTTGGCGAACGTGATGTTGGACTTGATTGGGCGTTTGTCCCGGCCATGCCTGAGTTGTATTCCACTTTCTTAACCCAAGAAACTTCTCCCATCGAGGAGTTGAGTAGATTGTTTTCTCGGCGTACAGTGAAGTGGTTTTCGCCTTCCATGGTGATGCCACCTGCTTCACGGTCTGCAAGACAGAACTCTTTTGCTTCTTGGAATGTACTGAATTTTCGATTGCCGTGTCGAGTATGCCCTGAGAGGAATTTACCTTGGTGGGGGCCAGAGAAATTTGGATCCGATAAGCTCATCACTCCAGAATTTTTTGAGTTCTGTTCATTCCTTCCTCTGAGTCCACCAGTCTGTCCAATGCCGGATGACCCCCCAGCTGAACTTCTTCCACTCAATCCGCCGGTTTTAACAGCCGCTGAAGTTCCGCCGAGAGCGAACGTCATAATGAGCCCTCCAATAGCAAGCAAGCCAAACAAGATTGCACAGCAAGCATAAATTCCGTTTTCATCCGTGCTTGTGCTGTAAAACGAATATTCTCCTGGCGAATCTTCATAATAATATACGTCGATTTTGTCTCCAACAGGGTAGTATTGCTCTATCAATTCGACACAAGAGTTACTGCTTTCCATCGTTGCGAACGTTTCAGCAGTGTAAACTTGAGTGGGGGTGCCTGCGTTGTATCCAACGACGAGATATGCACGGCATGTATAGAATCCATTCAACGACTCAGAATAACTTGAATCTTCTAAGATTGTTCCTTCAGTTAAGATGGCCTCACTGTCATCCACTTGACTCATCGATACTGCAAAAGCACCACTGAAAAGAGTTCCTATAATGAAAATAATGATGCCGAATTTGTTCATTGGCTCACCATAGGTTTGACCGTTGGCGCGGTTTCCAAGCGCCAACGGTCGGTTGTGTCATACGCACAAGTGCAGCCGTCATTGCCGAAGCTCCGGTGGAAACAATACGAACTCATCAAGGCACCATATAATCATTTCACGCTCTTTGGGCAATTCGGATGGATGGTTCGTCATTTCCGGCCAGTTCCGCCTCATCGCTTTCGATGGATAGCCCCATGCGACTACTCAATCTCAAATGTGAACGTGACCAAGGCCATACACATGCCGCGTTTGCCTCCTTTCCAAGGACATTAATTGGCAGTAATTCTTTTTCCCAATCGAGTTCCTCAGAGAGTTTTCCGGTTATCCGAACCCAAGAGTGTTGTCTTTCTTTCAATTCCCTGTGGAGTGTATTTACCTTTAATTTACGAGTAATTTTGATGAGTTGCTCTCTGGGAATGGCACGAGGAACCAGCATCAAGGTTCGTTCTCCATCGGTCCAGAATGCAGTTGCTCCAAATTTGAAATCTTCAATGTATGCTAACGCTCGTGTGACCGCCTGTTGGGGCGCTCCCCATGAATAGGGTAACCATGCCATGAGGGCAGAGCGGTTTTTGGTTCCAGCAACATGAGTGCTTACTTCAATGCTGATGGTGTTCGTTTGAACGTTCACCGGCTCACCATCGACTTTGGACTTTACACGGGTGGTTTTCGGGGTGGTGGACTTTCGGGGAATTTTGATGGCGTTGTCATGGCGGTCAAGTTGTTTGTACCATTTCTTGAACGGTTTGTGGAGTGTTTCAATATCGACAATGTTACATTTCCATCCGGTTCTGCCATGAACGGTGCCCGGAAGTCGGATGATGCGTCTTGTATCTGCAGTAATTTTGGTGTCGACAGTGTGGCCTGCTGATGCGACGAGGTCGAGTAATTTTTTACGTTCAGTGCGAACTTTTTTCTCTCTTTCCTTCGGGTCTGGGATTTGGAATTTCTCACGCTGCAGGTCTTCATAGAACAGATGAAACCCCTTGCTACCTGAAAAGGAAACATGCATGAATGCATATTCATCTCTATCCTTCATCCAATCATACAGTTTGACTGCTGATTGTCGAGCCAGTTCCATGTTGGTGATGCAAAAGGGTGGCACATCAATGTCGAAAACCACCAGGTGGTCCAAAAGGATGGGGTAAGCTGCTTCCTCATCGCGTAATCTGGGCAAGTCGATCGGGTTGAGCCATGATGAGGTTGAGACGTACACGTCTGTTGGCGTAGAGTCTCTGAACGCTTTCAACAAAGTCGGGCCATTGCGAACTCTACGATGCGAGGACTGCCATCGGTTGTCGAGGCATTTCCACCGATATTGATGCTGTGTTGGTTTTTTCATCCACGACAAGTCGATTTCGAAATCTTGAGCATAATATCCCTGCAATTCGCTGGGGTCGAACTCAGGCTTCTCGGCCATGATGTTGAGTATCGATATCGGTTAATGGGTTCATCGCAAGCCAGCTGCTTTGAGCGATTCCAGCAAGACCTTGCCCAGTTCAGATGGGTCCATTGCACAGGCAATACCTGCAGCTCTAAACGCCTCGAACTTCTCTTCCGCAGTCCCCTTTCCACCGGAAATTATTGCTCCTGCGTGCCCCATTCGCTTACCCGGTGGCGCAGTTGCACCAGCTACGAATCCAACGATTGGCTTACTCACATTTTCAGCAGCCCAAGCTGCCGCTTCTTGTTCTGCGTTGCCGCCAATCTCACCAATCATAATGATTGCTTCAGTTTGTGGATCGGTTTCAAATGCAGCGAGGCAGTCAATGAATCCTGTACCGTTCACAGGGTCTCCGCCAATTCCAATGCAGGTGGATTGGCCTTCATCGATACTCATCGTTTGAGCCACAGCCTCGTAAGTCAAGGTTCCAGATTTACTGACAATTCCAATTCTGCCTTTAGCGTGAATATGTCCCGGCATGATTCCAATTTTCGCACCGCCGTTTTCACCAGGGGTGATAATTCCAGGACAGTTTGGTCCAATGAGTCGAACGCCAGGACGATTTTCGACGTAAGCCACAGCTTTCACCATGTCGAGAGTCGGAATGCCTTCCGTTATACAGACGATGACTCCTTCGCCTTTGATGTAGTCGAATGCATCGGCTGCTTCCATTATTGCTTCTGCAGCAAAAGGCGGTGGAACATAGATGACGGTTGCATCAGCGTCCGTGGCTTTAATGGCCTCAGTCATGCTGTGCCATACAGGAAATTGTTTCCCCTGAAGTTCGACGGTTTGACCGCCTTTACCAGGTGTGCATCCTCCAACAATGTTTGTTCCGTATTCGACCATTTTGTCTGCATGGAACATGCCTTGCTTTCCAGTGATACCTTGCACCAATACTTTCGCATCTTCTTCAATCCAAATTGACATTATTCATCGCCTCCAATAAGCGCTACAATCTTTTTCGCACCTTCTGCTAAATCGTCAGCAGGGTGGATATTGAGGGTCGAAGCCGCAAGGATTTTCTTTCCTTCATCGACGTTTGTACCCGCTAATCGGACGACGAGCGGTACCTCAAGAGACAGTGCTTCAGTTGCGGCAATAACGCCTCGAGCAATGATATCGCAACGCATTATGCCGCCAAAAATGTTGACGAGAATTCCTTTGACATTTGGGTCTTCAAGAATAATCGAGAACGCCGTTTTAACTTGCTCTTCGTTTGCACCGCCACCGACATCGAGGAAGTTTGCAGGCTCTCCACCGTAGAGTTTGATGACGTCCATGGTGGCCATAGCAAGTCCAGCTCCGTTCACCAAGCAACCAATGTTACCGTCAAGTTTGACGTAAGAAAGTCCAGTTTCCTTAGCACGAATTTCCACATCTTCTTCTTCTGAGAGATCTCGAAGGTCGTCCCATTTCTTGTGGCGGAACTCGGCATTTTCATCGAACGAGATTTTCGAGTCGAGGGCGACAATTTCATCCGCACCGGTTCGTACCAATGGATTGATTTCCACCATTGCACAGTCTTCTCGCACAAACATTGTGTACATGTTTGTCAACATCTTGCCGAAGGATTTCAGCGCCGCCCCCGAGAGGCCAAGGGACATTCCAAGGTCCCTCTTTTGGAAACCGAGAAGGCCAGCATTTGGGTCGACAACGACTTTGTGGATGAGTTCAGGCGTATTGTGGGCAACATCTTCGATGTCCATTCCACCTTCGGTCGACGCCATGATGAGAACGGACTTGTTGTCTCTATCGACCAAAAGGGCGAGGTAGTATTCGTGAGCGATATCACACCCAGCCTCGATGTACAGGTTGCTGACCAATTTCCCCTCATCTCCAGTTTGAATGGTCACCAAAACATTGCCGAGAATGTTGGTAGCATAGGATTCGACCTCGTCTCTTGAGAAAGCGATTTTGACACCGCCGTCCATAACGTGTTCACGGGTTTCAGGATGGTACAGTGTGCCTTTCCCTCGTCCGCCGGCATGGATTTGGGATTTGACAGCAACGACTTTGCTGCCGAGCGAATCGTATGCACTGAGCGCCTGGTCGACGGTCGTGCAGTGGACTCCTTCAAGTACGGCGACGTTGTTTTCTCGCAGCAGGGTTTTTCCTTGATATTCGTGGATGTTCATGGTGCTCTCCAATCCTTCCAAAGTAAGGCCGTCTTTGAATACTTTGATGCGACATTCGGGTCGATTTATCGAACCCACTTGTCGATGTGCAGTGTTGAGATGTATTCATAGGTAATAGGTAAAAGGCCCACCCATGCAAGTCGTAGTGTTGGCCGGTGGAGTTGGTTCACGCCTTCGACCTTGGACTAATTCTGTGCCAAAACCCTTGCTCCCAATGTTAGACCTTTCACTGCTGGAACGGGTTGTAGAGGGAGTTCCTAACGACCTGATTGACGAAGTGGTCGTTGCAGGCGGATACAAGGTGGATATGATTCAAAACTACTTTGCAAATGCTGATGTTGATTTCGATGTACGAATCGTTCCAGAGGACAAGCCTCTCGGTACGGGTGGTGCTCTTGGAAATTGCCGTGATGTTGTCAGTGGTACCTTTGCCTGTTTCAATGGCGATATCGTCTCATCATTGCAGGTTGAGCCTCTGCTTGATTTACATCGAAACAACGGAGGTATCGGGACACTGGCTTTGTGGGAAGTCGAAGACCCTACACGGTTTGGAATCGTTGGTCTTGACGATGATTCACGCATAACTCAATTCAAGGAAAAACCAACACCAGAGGAAGTGTTCTCCAATCTCATTAATGCAGGTTCTTACATTTTGGAAGACGATATCTTTGATTTTATGCCTCTAGGAAAGCATTCTATAGAACGAGATGTTTTCCCTCGACTTGCATCACAAGGGGCATTAAACGGGCAACAATTTGAAGGATACTTCATCGATGCAGGCACTCCGAGTGCGTGGTCGGATGCAGTCAACCGTTGCATCAAGGAAGGTCGCTTCCGACGCGGAATCATTCACGGAAATTCGTGGTACGGTTCAGAAGAAACAACGACTTCTGAGCAAGTTTCCGAATCAATGATTGATTCAAATGTCACCGTTTCCAACAGTACGATCAACCGTTCAACGCTTTTGTCAGGGGCAAGTGTAGGCCCAAATTCTGTTGTCGAATCATGTATGGTCGGCCGTGATGTGCATATTGGCTCAAACGTTCAACTTCTCAACATGGTAATTGATCATGGAAGCGTTATTCCGGACGGAACTTCGATGTCGGACGGCGAGTGGCCAAGAACGGACTGATTCAGTTTAGAATCATAGAAGGGCTCAAATGCGCTTTGTTTCTGCCTAAGACATGAACAAACCATTGATTGTTGTAAACTTCAAAACCTATGCGTCTGCAAGTGGCCAGACTGCTGAAGATTTGGCTCTCGCTATGGAAGCGCATTGCAACGGTCCTGCTCGAATGATTGCAGTGGTTTCGGCTTTTGACCTTGAAGCAGTTCGAAGGGTTGCTCCATCGTTGGAAGTTTGGACTCAACATCTCGACCCAGTTGGTCAAGGCGGATTTACCGGATGGCTTGAACCGAAGACAGCCCTTCATCGCGGCGCCCATGGAACCATCATTAATCACGCTGAACACAAAGTCTCGATGGAGCATGTCGCATCTTTGAAACAGCAACTGCCATCTGATTTCCCTATGTGCGGTTGCGCAGCTGACGTTGATGAAGCCCAAAGTCTTGCAGAAATTGGCCCGACGTTCATCGCAGTGGAACCACCAGAACTGATTGGTGGCGATATCTCAGTCACCACTGCAGACCCAGCAATTGTCAGCGATACAGTAGCAGTTGTCAAAGCAGTCAACCCAAATGTTCGTGTTCTTTGCGGGGCCGGCGTCAAGAACGGCGCTGATGTGGCTAAAGCAGTAGAATTAGGTGCAGAAGGTGTTCTTTTAGCAAGCGGAGTAACCAAGGCAAGCGATGTAAAAGCCGTGCTTGCGGATCTAGTTGCGAGCCTTGAGTGAATGTGCTGACAACTCTAAAACAGCCTGCTCCTTCTTTGCAAGTTCGAGGTTTTCTCCACCGGGGCAGAACTTTCGATAGAAACACGATGTGCAGGTTCGTTTGCTTTTAGCAAGTGGTAAGAGCGATAGATTTCGCATTCCATATCGAGAAATTTCCTCCATAGCCTTCATGTCTTGTTCTAACAATTGCTGGGATTGCTTAATCGATTGTGAAGTTGGCTGGAAGGTTTCACAATGCCAAAAACCCTGCCTCCATCCCACAGTATGCAACCGATAGGATTCACCAGGTGCGCTAAAACCGTCGTTGTTGAGAGCCCAAAACACCATGACGTTTGCCTCCGATTCATCATGCACTCTTGGAGGTGATTTCTGCATATCAAACCGAACCAAATGCCAACGGTTCTGTATTCGAATCACTAAATCTGGGGTGACGTACAGTCTGCGAATCCCGTACTGTGTTGGTTCTGAACGGTCCAATACATACCATTGCGCATGCCTCCTTTTCTGAAGTTGCTGAAGAATTCTTGTCCTCCACAGCAATCGAAACCGGTGTTGGGAAAACTTGAGAAGTGCATTTTGAGTTTGCTCTGAGACACGATGCACAGACCCATCCAAATGGCTTTGAAGTGACGATTTTAATTGGACTTCAACAAGTAATGATGACCATTCTTTACCTTCCTTGAGGTCATCAAGTCGGTCGAGAAGCGTTTCTTTCATCGCTCTTAACATCAAATCCCAAGGCCGTTGAAACGAGGGCACTCTTGACCGGGTTGAATTCGATTTGTATCCATATCGCAGATACCAGGCTCTAGGGCATTTGAAGAACAGGTTTTTTCGCGTCCTGCTCCATTCTATTTTTGGCTCCATGCAATGAACATCGTGCTCAATGCTTGTCAAAGATTCGGTCGCTAAATCACGCCGATGTTCATCATTGATATGACTGCGTTAGCGCTAGCCCAAAGAGCAACTGGTAGTATACACCATCCAGCAAATCTCGTGTAGTCATCGGTTCCCATCTCACCAAACATGAGCGTAATCCATCCTCCGAATGTTCCGAGAGTGCGCAGGAGTAGAACGACTGCGCCACCCAGTGCAATAATGCATATCAATCCGAATACCCCAAAGAATAGGCCAGAGATTCCGCTTATCAACGCTGCAGAGACGCCTTGTGGGAACAGCGATGGGAAGGCGAACCACCCAAACCATCCGAGCCATATTCCGACCATGACATCGCGTTGCATCTCATGTGACTCTCTCCAATTGCGGAATCTTTCGGGATAGAATCTATGCATTACTTTACCAACGAATTCGGCTTCGTATGGGCTACCTCTACGAGCTGTAACGATGCACATTTCCACAAGCCATGCATACATCGCTATATCGACCCAATACAAGACATTGGTGGGAATAGGTGCTAAGGTTGCAATCAGCAGTGGGAGATTAACCAGTACGATTCCTGCGCCGCCTGCGCCAACGATGGCTCCCATGTGAAGTCCAAGGGGAAGTGGATCTTCCAGAGCCTCGTATTTTTCACGTGGCAGTATGAGGAAGAACAGGAACAGTCCCGGCCCAAACACCAATGAAAAGTAAGACCAAGCGCTTGTGCTACCGCCGTTGTTGATGCTCTCCACTGCATCGATGATTTCTTCAGAGGAAGCCGAAGGAGCGTTTGAATAAACAACTCGCATCGTTTTATCGAGGACAATAATAGAATCTGAGGTTCCGTTTGGTGTGCTGGTTGTGAACGATTCATCCAGGTCTACGAAGCTTGGCCATGTCATGTTGTAACTGTTTTTTAGGGCTGCAACATCCGTAGTGGTGGCATCCATACCTGCGAGAATGTGCGCTACAGCGATATCATTGCCGATTAAGTCAACCGTTTTGTTTAATTCTACAGATTGCTCTGCGACGTTTTGCGTCCCGGGTAGGGCCACGGCGAGTACGAGTGCATCTTTACCGTCGAACAATTCGGAGATCATGACCGGTTGCATGTTCTCGTCGTACAGTTCTGTATCGTACACGAGTGCATGGTCGTCGATTAAATCGTTCGAACCAAGGTTGGGTTGGTCCATTGCAGTTGGAATGAACACAATGGTCATCAGCAACAAAGCAAGCAAAACCGGTGGTGGCGGCAATTCGTCTTTACGAATGCAAAGATAAAGGAAACCAATGAAAGATGAAACCGTGGTCAGCGATAAGATCAATGAGGAACTGAGAATGCCTTCATTTGCTTTTTCGACTTCAAAACGAATGATACCGGAAGCGTGACAGTCGCTGTTAAGGTCGCCTGAAACAGTTTGGGCACAGAACTCGAGATTCGCATCTCCGGGCTTCAACGAGGCAACACCAGACCATGCCCATACGGTTTGGTTGTTTTCGGCCAAACGGTCAATACGAATACGCCCAGTTGAAGTTTCCATGATAAGGTCTTCATCTTTAACGAATTTTTCATCGGATGCAAGAGGGCCCCAAAGTTCCCATTTTGCTGATTTGACATCATCGGTGCCCCAGGGGAAAAGAGGTTCAAACTCAATGTGGGCTCTACGTTCAGCATCGACGACGACGCGAGCTTTTGGCTCGTACAATTGACCTTCCATCACAATGCCGCCACTGTTTTGCTCAAATGCGCCCCATTGAACTTGAATGGTGCTTCCTTCACAGTTATTTTGCGCTGAAACGGTAAGAGTGATTACATCTCCAACCTTCATCGAAAGGAAGACCTCAATGCGTTCTCCGGAGAAATTCATTGCAGAGTTCGAGGTATCTGTATTTACCACTTGGCTGACGGTGGAGTCATAGACTGGGACACCACCAGCGTCGACCGAATACACCATTGTAAAACTGTTATCAGTTCCAAAGGCAGTTCTCTCGCAATATTGTGGGCCACCCACTCCGTCAATGTACGCAGACATGAAGACCGTCATGTTGACTGTAGCGTTGACTGGGTTTTGGAGCGGAGGGCTGCTGATTGAGAATATTTGGTTCATGCCGCTGAACGAATTGACCGGTTGGTTTCCAACAGCATTGTCAGTGCGCTGACGTTGCAGAACCGCTTCTTCAGAATTCAGCCCTTCGACAAAGAGTCGTTCCATTGGCTCGATATTCCATTCCACAAAACCAGGCTGGTATACAGGGTCATTGGCCGCTTTAACCGCTCCAGATGCCATCACTCCAAGCAGGAGTGCTAACATGACCAGTACCAGTTTCCGCTGTCGCATTAACATCACCAAATGGTTTTGGTTCATGAAGGCAATGGCGACATGCGAACGGGCGGAGGTTCGTCAAAGAAGCAATTGAAACGAAAGGATTGCCCACATAGTAAGCATTCCAAAAGTGATTGAAATTCCGTTTACTCCGCCTTTGGTGAGGTATCCTCGGTTTTCAAAGACTGCGCCTAATACACTGTCCATTTGGCAACCCAACCATCCGATGATGGCCACAAAGGCTGTTTTGGTTAATCCGATTTGGATGCTGTCCCCACCGTTGTTGGCTACCATCCATGCTGCAAAGGTCAGAACAGCAATCATGCTTGAACCCACAAATGCCGCTTTTTGACCCGATGGAGAGAAGCCTCCGTTGAGCCCAGCTTCACACGGCTTTAGAGTTGTAATCATTCGAACATTGTCATCGAGGCATCCGATTTCACTTGCGAACGTATCTGAGGCGGCGACTGCCACAGCAGCACCGAACATCCACATTCCATGGTACCAGTCTTCTGTTATGAACGCGAATATGGCTACTAGGCCGGGTAATCCTCCGTTTGCGATGACGTTTCCGTAGCTGCGATGCCCGTCTTCAGATTCCGACATGCCGCGTTGCATTTTCTCCTCAAAGCGCCACTTTGTGGCTTTGTGTGAGGCCAGCAGGAATCCGAGTAAAATCAGCAGCCAAGTCCAGTGCCCTAGGCCACCAACGACGAATCCCAGTGCAGCAGCAGCAATGATTCCCGGCTTATCGAGCATTTTCGCTTTGCCTGAGACGAGAACAAGGCCAATGAGGAGGACAGACGTCACTACCAAGTTGCCTTGGTTGAGACCTCCAGTGAGCACATCCATCGATATCCCTCAACCTCTCGGGTAATCTTCTCCTTGAAAGGTGCTTTCCTTTCGACGTCCGCTAAAAACCGATTCAAACAGGTTCTCAAGACAGCACGGTTGGGAATATACGACGGGTAAATTGCCACAGTGCCAAGATCAGCATCGACATCCATACAGTCGAAACCAACAGGCCAAGAAGAACGTGAGCATCTGCAAGAAGAAGTGATAATGCCCACAAGGAACCGTTCCAAAAAGAATGCAAAATCATTGCGAACCCTAATGCTTGCAATGGTTTCTTCGAGAGAGGTATCGCTTTTTCAGGGGGCGCAGAGAGCCAACTTGGCGGCAGAAGGGGTTGGTTTTGCTCTTGATTCGAATGTTTCATGACATGTCCTGCTGAATCAATAAGCACCCAGTTCTCGTTTGATTGGATTCGTTCTGGTTGAGTTTGTTGGTATCCAGGTACGACAAGTCGTGCTTTCTTTTGGTGGAGGTATGAGCCAATAGCGAATCCTGATATGCCGGTCCAAACACCGTGTCCCGGGATTGAACTTATTGCTCGTAAGACGCTTGTGAGTGCAAAGGTAATCGCCGTTTCCTCACCGGACATGAACGCTCCGAGTATGTACATGGAGTTTTCAAGAAGTGCGAATCCAAGTCCAACCGTAAATCCAACTTGGAAGCCTCGTCGAGGCCCATCAATGAAACGTGACAGTGCCAGAACAGCAGCGGCTTTGCAAAGTTCTTCGCCAATCGGTGCTGACAGCATCAAAATGAGACCAAAACCGAGGTTCGATACATCGGTTGTTTCAAGCCCAACGCCGTTGAGAAGCACAGGAGAAAGAAAGGAGTTAATCGCAATCGCCGGAAGCGTGGAAATCATCCCAGCAATCAGCATCCATTCCGCTAGTCTGCGTGTAGTGGGGAGTCCAAAGTATGAATTCGAGGTGGACCACCATGCAAAGACTGGAGTCGAAAAACCAACTATGAATGCTGGAATGGCAACAAGAGCAAACAAAACTCCCGTGAAGATGTTAAGCCCCATCACCAGTAACGGTAACATGCATACAGTACTGAAGAAAACGCCTGCAAAGAACAACCACCACAATTGCTTACCGTCTGGCATTTCGAGTGGGGTTGTATCTCGAATCAAATGATGTTCAACCGTCACGCGTTCAAACGTTTGAACGGCAGTTTTTGGTGCTATGAGGTTGAATGTGTTTCCGAATACGGAGTTCTGAGCTCGGATGACATGCGTAAGTCGGGGCCTTCGGAAAAAGGCAAAACCTGCTACGCATGGAATCAGACATAGGGAGCCAAACAGCGTAAGCAACGGTTTAGATGGCCCAAGGTCACCATCGAAATCACCGTCGAGCAAGCCACCAAAAATCAGTGTAGTTGAGACATTGGCAACGATAAAAAGCAGTATCACGAAGCCGAGCATCGACCGAATTGTTTTCCATTTGGATGAAGGATAGGCTAAGATTAAGCCAGCAGGAGGCGGGCTCAACGGTGTGATTGGCAAACCCTGCATGAGATGAACAGCATGGCTGACACCTATCACATTTACGAAGAGGTCCCGCTCAGTTCGCCCATCACTCGTCACTGAAAAAACAGCAGTCGGCTCAAGCACTCATCATTGCGGGGTTGACGCTCCCAACTCTCACACATCAAACCACCGGAGGGTGATGGATAAAACACGCTTTCATAATCTCGACCTTCGAGTAGTTATCATGAGCCTGATGGGATTCTTGTTTGCTCCAAGGAAAGATCACAAGGGTTGGTCAACTCCGAGTGAGGCAGCGCGTCTGTATTTTTTGTTGGTACTCTTTGGAACTGCGATTTGGGCTTGGCCACTTACGCAAGGCAGGATACTGCTCTGGCTTGGATTGATTGTGTTTGTAGCAACCCCTCTCCTTACCGTAGGATGGTGGCTCATTTCGTTGGTAAGCCAACGGTTCGAATCCAGAGTCTTAGTGGACTCTTTGAATCGGATTGACCGGAGTAAGAAAGAGTCGATTCATTCCTTCAGGAAACCGTAGCCCCACGAATGAGGTGGCGCAAAGGTTTCTTTGATTGAACGAGGTGATACCCACCGCAACAAGTTCAGTGGTGAACCAGCCTTGTCGTTGGTACCGCTACCACGTGCTCCTCCGAACGGTTGTTGTCCAACGACTGCACCGGTTGGTTTGTCGTTGATGTAGAAGTTTCCTGCCGAGTATCGGAGTGCTTTCATTGCAGTAAGGATGTCCTCTCTCTTTGTTGCGAAAATAGAGCCAGTCAGTGCATATTCGGAGGTTTCGTCGCATGTTTTGAGGGCGTTTTCAAACCCATCGTCGTCATAGACATGGATGGACAATACCGGTCCAAATATTTCTTCTCCCATCGATTCATAATGAGGGTCAGAGCAAACAATGGTCGTTGGTTCTACAAAATATCCCTTAGAACCATCATAGCCGCCACCGGTTACGATTTCACACCCTGCATCGGCCTTTGCTCGGTCGATGTATCCAGCAATGTTGTCAAACGATTTCTTGTCGATGACGGCAGACATGAAATTGGAGAAGTTACGAGGGTCGCCGAGAGTTATTTTTCCAACTTCTGCGACGTACTCATCCTTGATGTTGTTCCATACGGTTTGTGGGATGTAAGCGCGGCTTGCAGCACTGCATTTCTGTCCCTGGAACTCAAATGAGCCACGCAGAAGAGCGACAATTAGTGCAGCCTCATCGCAGTCTGGATGTGCAACAATGAAGTCCTTTCCACCGGTTTCCCCAACCACACGAGGGTAGGATCGATAGTTCTCTAAATTATTGGCAACATCTCTCCACATCTTGCGGAAGACCGAGGTTGAGCCAGTGAAGTGAATTCCAGCCAGCATTGGGTGGGCGAGTACGGTATCCCCGACCATGCTTGCTTTACCTGGGATGAAGTTGATAACGCCCGCTGGAAGGCCAGCATCCATCATCAGTCGCATAAGTAAGTAGTTGGATACATACGAGTTTCGGCTTGGTTTCCATACTCCAGTGTTGCCCATTATGGCCATGCTTGATGGCAAGTTTGCGGCGATGCTGGAGAAGTTAAACGGCGTTACAGAGAAGACAAAACCTTCCAAAGGACGAACTTCGCTGGAGTTCCACATGCTTGAAGGTGAAACAGGCGGTTGCATATCTTCGTAGATTTCACGAGCATAGACCGTGTTGAATCGCCAGAAGTCAATGAGTTCACATGCCGAATCAATTTCGGCTTGATGGCACGTCTTGGATTGATTGAGCATAGTGCTGGCATTAATCTGAGCACGGTATTTACCGGCCAAGAGTTCGCTTGCTTTCAAGAAGATTGCAGCACGTGCCTCCCAGGGCATGGTAGACCACATCTCGTGTGCGTCAAGAGACGCTTGAATAGCTTCTTCGACGTTGGCTTGGGTAGCCATGTGAACTCGGGCGATGACGTGGCTGTGGTCGTGCGGCATGACTTGCTCAACGATGTCACCAGTGAAGACTTCCTTGCCGTTGATGATGCATGGTATTTCGAGGATTTCGCTTTCCTGTCGGGCGATTTCGGCCTTCAGGTCAGCACGCTCGGGGCTTCCTGGGAGGTAGCCGAGTACAGGTTCGTTAACGGGGGTCGGTGGGCGAGGAACATTGTTCACCATGCTACGATGCTGTCACAGACGCCACTTCAACATCACGCAATGTAGAGATGAGCGTGTTTGGATCGGACTTTCCGAAGTTTAGGGCCAACAACCGCCATGCAATACCCTTGTCCGGGGTTTCTTGCGTAGTAGTCATGATGGTATTCTTCGGCAAGCGTGAAATGTTTGGCTTCTTCGAGAGTCGTTACGATTGGGCGGTCGTAGTGAGCCTGCATTCGTTCGATGACAATTTGGGCGGTCAGCGTTTGCTGCTCGGTCGTTGGCATGATGCAGCTTCGATATTGTGTGCCAACATCGTTGCCTTGGCGGTTGAGTTGGGTAGGGTCGTGCACAGTGAAGAAGATTTCCAATATGGTTTCGAATGGAATCAAATCGGGGTCGAATACGACTTCAACGATCTCTGCATGACCGGTCGTACCGGAGCATACCGGCTCATATCTTGGATTTGGGTCGTGCCCACCTGCATAGGCCGGAAGGGCGGATTCTACACCGTACAATCCTTTGAACGCACCTTCAGTGCACCAAAAACAACCTCCTCCTAACAACGCTCGCTCCATGATTGCCTGTCTGGCTAAGGGGTTTTCAATCCTCGTATTTTTGCTGGAGTTTAACCCTCGGTTCCTTTGAACCCAAGCGAATCATGATGGCTGAGGCGAGCATCGAAGTATACATCATCGCACCTACCAACGAGTTTGTCTTCAACATGGGAGGTTCGTATATCGATACATTCCTCCACCATGTGTCACTTGGCATGTTTTCGTTTAGAAGGAAAGTCACCCCCAGCATCGGGGTCGTTACGTTCACGTTCCTTCTTTGTCCTTCCATGGTTACATCTTCAAGGGGTTCGTCCCATCCATGAAGGGCGAGTACAAACTTGGTATTGTGAATCGGAAGCAAGGTATTCGCCTTTAAGTCCAGAGCTGCTTGTACCGTTTGTTCCGGGAACATATGCACATCTGCCCATGCTTCATCGTATTGTCCCGCCTCAATAAATGCGATATCAAAGGGCCCGTATTTGTCGCCAATTTCTGAAAACTCACTGGAGTATCCTCCATCACCACTGAAATACAGAGCGTGCTCGTTCAAGTAAACAGCCCATGAACCCCACAATGTATTGTCTTGGTTAATTCCTCTGCCGCTAAAGTGCTGGGATGGAGTGAATACGACCCTCATCTCATCAGACATGTTTGCTTCTTCATACCAATCGAACTCTTGAACATTGGAACTTGGTATGCCCCATTCAAGTAAATGTGCTTTCACACCAAGTGGGACAATGTACTCGGAAGAACTGAGATATTTGACTGCATCCATATCGAGATGGTCATAGTGATCATGGGAGATGAATACATAGTCGATGTGCGGTAAATCTTCCAACTCATAGTTATGTTCGTACTCAAACGGCGAGGGTCCAAAGAACAGTGGATCGGTGTTGTCTTCACCAAAAACTGGATCAAACAGGAGTGTGGCGTTCTCAGTCTGGATAAGGATGGACGAGTGTCCGAACCAAGTGATGCTCAATTGTCCCTCTGTGAGATTCAGAGGAGCGTATTCGAACGACGGTAAGACTGAACTTGGATATCTACTGCCATCGTCGGTCAAGTATTCGAGCGTCGTTTTGAGAAATAAGCCTGAATCGGTGCCGGATTTCTCGATATTATGGAATGCCCCGTCGTAGTAGTTTTCAGAGTCATAAGGGCCGGGTTTTCCACCAACCTGCTGAGAGAATTGAAGGAAAATTATCGATGAAACGAGAATGGCAGTGAGCAGTAAAGCGACAACAGAAGAGTATATTTTGGCACGTCGGGCGATGCTTGGAGATTCAAGGTCGTCAATCTTCTTGACAAAGAGTGAAGTTTTAGAAACAGCGTATTCCACAGCTCGGAAAATTATTAGCACCACGATGATGTAGTTCACTGGGTGTAAATCATGACGGTACAGCCACAACATGAAACTAGCCATAAAAAGAACCGTGCCTCCAATACGAATTTTTGAATTCACGGCTTCACCGCTTTTTTGTTCCTCCATTGTGTGCCCCTCCCAAGTATGATTTATTATATTTGCAAGAAAAACACTAGCCTTCGAACCGAGACAATATTGGTTTGACGCTTCGTATGGGGCAGTGCATCGAGGATTATTCCTTCTCGTGCCAAATGTTCGTACCTCCGATACCCAAACACTGTATTTCATGGCGCAATGCTCGGTTTAACCCTGCAATTACAATGAATTCCAACGAACAGGATTCAGTGGTTTAACCCGATGCTCTCATATATGGATGGTTGGTCGGAGGCTCGTTCACCATGAAGCGAGGCTCACGTGCTTGGAAAAAAACCGGTAACCAACGGTGGAAGTGGCGTAAGAAGAAGTTGCGCCGTCGAAAGCGTGCTCGTAAGCAAGCCAAGTCATGATTCATGGTGTTTCTACACTTAGGGAGTATAGTATAGCTTGGTAGTATCGCGGGCTCCAGTTGCACAGGAATGACGACGAGTGGGTTTGCTGAAAGTTGATGACCAACTGGAGCGCCGACCTGTTGCAATCCTGCAGACTGCCCATTTCGGTGGGCAGTTTCAGAAGAAATCCGCTGGGGGGGGTTCAAATCCCTCTGCTCCCACCTCTAATCTTGTTTCAACGTAAGTTGCGACTTTGCACCGAAGGCATATGTTCTTGAATTATGCCTTCGAGGACCGTTTGGGATGTCCATGCGCCGACCACTTGCTTTGCTACTTTTTGCTCTTCTCATGGGCCCTGTCACAGGGTCACTCATCGTTTCAGATGAAGGTGGTAAATCTTCATGGTCTGCTGTTGACTCCGAAGGTCTTCAATGGATACAATCAGGGCAAACATTCGACGTTCCTGCCCAAACTTCTCCCGACTGGGTCGAGGACGACACTCCATGGTGGGAACGAACCTCTTTGGATCTCAACCGGAACGAAATACACGACTCTATAGAATCAAGAATTGGTGTGACCGGTACAGCCTTAGTGTATCAAACCGATGTGACCGACGCTCATCTCGCAGCGTTAGCGGACCTCGGATTAAACGTAGTCGATGTCATCGAAGCTGTAGACGGCGTTCTCTTGGGTCAGGTCAATACGACGCTCGCTCCGACCCTTGCTGCTCTTGATGATGTAGTGATGGTCGAAGAATACGGCAACGTTGTTTTCTATGGCGATGTTCAGACTCCAGCAGTGAAAGCGAGCAACTCCAGTTTCTATCCAATGGGTGCCTGGGATCTCGGCGTATCAGGAGCAGGCGTGAACATTGCAATGGTCGACACCGGCGTCGATAACGAACATCCAGGGCTCAGTGAAAAGTTCGTTGCGGGATACGATGCAGTTTGTTACACTCCATCGGACCCAATTTGCATTGCAGCAGGTGGAGGCTTGAGGGAAACCGATGGCACATTCGACCCTGATGACGGTAACCAACACGGAACCGCATGCATGGGAATGGCAGCAGCAACGGGTATTGATGCGAGTGGAGCACAAACTGAATTCTACGGTTCAGCACCAGCCGCAGCGCTCGTCGATGTTCGAATCGGCACCGATGCAGGTGCAGGTCCATTTGAAAATTATGTTCTCGAGCAGGAGTTCTACGAATCGGCCATGAACGGCATGCAGTGGATTATCGACAACAAGGATACTGCTTGGCAAGATGCTGACGGCACAAATTATGGAATTGATATCATATCACTCTCTTGGGGAATCACCTCCCATGAAGGCGGTGGCTCCGACGGCAACGACATGCACAGCCAAATCCTCAACGAAGCAATGGAAGCAGGAATCATTGTCAGCGTTGCCGCAGGAAACGACGGTCCATCGAACGACGGTCTGTCTGGCATGGGCTCATCGGATCTCTCTCTTACCGTAGGTGCAACCGATGACCGCAACACTGTGGACAGGCAAGATGACACGATTGCAGATTACTCCTCTCGCGGTCCACGCAGAGACAACGGTGACGGAAATCCTCTCAACGAACTCAAACCTGAGATTACTGCACCAGGTACGAACATCGTCCAAGCCGAAGGTTGCGTTACCAGTGGCTTGTGCAACAATTTCCTTGGAGGCGATGCATCCGACAACGGCTACACTGGACGTGGCTCGGGAACATCGTACGCTACACCCGCCGTATCGGGTATTCTTGCTTTGATGATTGAAGCAAACCCAGACCTTTCGCCTGCCGAACTGAAAGAAATAATCAAACTCACCGCAGAACGCCGTGGAGAAGCAACACAGCCTGAGGTCGACCCGTTTTGGAACCGTGACTTCGGATGGGGTATGGCTGATGCGTATGAGGCTACGAAGATGGCTTTGATGCTCAAAGAGGAAAACCTCACTGGCTCCATTGATGTGTATTCGCAAGTTCACGTTACCAACTCTTCGTTCAACCAAACCAATGGGCTGCATGTCATCGAAGGCATTGCCTGGAGCCAAGCTGGAACCATTTCTGCGGTTGAATACAGAATCGGCAGCGGAGAATGGAAGAGTGCGGCATTCGATGAAACAAGCACTCAATTGGCAGCATTGGAGCGGTTCACTTGGACAGTGGCTCTCAACCTTGATGCCTTGGCTGAAGGTAACCAAACGGTTGAATTCCGAGCTCTCAACGAACAGGGTGTGCAATCCCTGCCGGTCTCCGTTGCGGTCATGGGAACCGGTGACGGGACATCAGGTCAAGCCTCAGGATTGTTTGCTAACCTTCCCACGAGCGGCTATTTCATTTTACTCAGCATTATCGTAGTCGTGCTTCTTTGGAACTCACGGACGGACGCTCCTTTGGGAATTGTCTCGAATGAACCGAACGCTACCATCGATGCTGTAATTGCTGCTGATGCCGAAATGGCTGAAGCCATTGATGGAGTGCTGGTTGCCGAAATTGGCGACGGCAAATGACGATACGGAGACTTCGTTTGACCTCGACTTGAAAAAGACCCCTTGATTCGGTGACAGTATGCGAACATTCAGCGACAGAGCCTTGAGTATTCAGCCTACGGGTGTTCGCAAAATGTTTGACCTTGCGGGTGACGATGTAATCTCATTTGGACTCGGTGAGCCTGATTTCCAGCCTCCACCCGTCGCTATCGAGGCTTTTCATCAAGCAATGTTGGATGGGCGTAACAAGTATACGACGACAGCAGGTTTACCCGAGTTGCGTCAGAAAATTGCAGAATCATGGGAATCCTATCAACCCGGGATGGATGAAAACAACGTCTGCATCACGATGTCCGGGACCAATGCACTTCTCAACTTGTTCTTGACGTTCGTCAATCCAGGAGACAATGTTTTGCTTCCTGAACCTTATTTCCCGTTGTATGGGCCCGATGTATTAATTGCAGGAGGTACTGCGAGGTACTATTCATGTTTATTTGAAAACGAGTTCATACCTGATGTTGAGCACCTTGAATCTCTGGTTGACGAACATACAGTTGCGATCCTGTACAATTTCCCTAGCAACCCGACTGGAGGCACGCTTGACGTATCTCAACGTGACCAATTACTCGATTTTGCAAAGCGGCATAACCTTTGGATTATTTCCGATGAAGTGTACGACCGAATTGTCTTCGAGGGCCCTCATGTATCGTTCATGGGTACAGGATATGACCGGGTACTCGTCGTCAATTCTTTTTCCAAAACGTTTGCAATGACCGGTTGGAGAATGGGGTACATCGCCTCCACGAACCGTGAAGCGATGCAGCAAATTACTAAGATGCAGTATTACATTACTGCTTGTTCCAACGATGCCATGCAACATGCAATTCTTGCAACGATGAATGAAGCAAGTGATTTCCCGAGTATTCTGGCCAACGAGTTTAGGCAGCGGTGTGAACTGATTGTAGATCGATTGAATGCCATGCCCGGAGTCGAGTGCCATAAGCCGAAAGGTGCCATCTATGTGTTCCCGAAGGTCGATGTACCAAACATGACTTCTCAAGAAATCGCAATGGAACTGCTCAAAGACGGTGTCCTTTGCTCTCCAGGATCAGCATTCGGCCCCTCAGGCGAAGGGCACTTACGCTTTGCATACACCATCAGTCTCGAAGACATAAGCAAAGGAATGGACATCGTGGAAAAGACGCTGGTTCGTCTTCAGTCCGAAAACTAAGGTGAGTCGATGAATCTTTTAGCAGCCATTGGATTTTTCTTCCTTGGTGTTCTTCTCGGTACTTTTTTACCTCGGTTTCCATTTTTGATGTTGTCTCGAACCCGGGGATTCAACACCAAATTCCCTCCTCACCCTGAACCGATTCCCCTGTCGCCGCATCTCACCCAGCGCGTGTTGCACATGCGCATGTTTTACTGGATGAGTCTGGTTGTCGTTATTCTGCCCTTAGGACTCGGTTTGGCGTCGGTTCGCTGGGGTAATGCTGCTTTTGGTTTCGGACTTTTAACCTCCAGCAGTTGGCTTGTTTTCAATCGTCTCCAATATTTTGTCGGCGGTATGGCTCCTCCTTGGACTCGAGATATGGCAATTCAACTGCAGATTCTTGCAAACGAAGCAGAGGTTTCCGGCGGTTGTTGCAACTGGGCCTCTCCATACTGGGGAGTCACCGGAGTATACTGCGTCAATTGTAAGGCCAAACTCTCGAATATGCCTCGCCCTGATTTGGGCCGGAAAAGACGTGAACGACGCCCACTTGGTTTTCTGTATCTTCTGTTTACCGACGGCTACTCTATCCTGTCATTCTTTGACAACATACCTTCGTCTGAAGAGGAATAACGGCCATCCCATCCGACAACGCAACCGTCGATTTTTATCTGCAGTGAAGGGCAATCTTTGAGATAGGATTGAATCAGCGTCAATCATGGGGAGGTATGCGCGCCGTAAAACGCTCATACCCCGAGTATGGTTGACTATTATCGCTTTTTGTCAGGTGTTCCTCACGCCATTAGCAGCGTTTTTGATCACTTACTTTTTTCAATTTTCGCTTGCGGACGAGGGTGCGGCATTATCCTTCGACTGGGACATGCTGCCTTGGATTGTTGCTGCATCGATGATGTATGGGATGATGGCTTTGCTGTTGGCGCTGCTGATTGGAGGGTTCATGCCACTTCGTGTCGTTGAGAAGGGTGGATGGCTCCGATTTTTAGGACTTAGCAGAGGCAAATCCGATGCCTTCTCAAGACGTTTTTTGCGTAAAAAGTACGCCCAGTCACCTCACGGTAGACTGACCGTTTTGGCTCATGAACGATGGGTCGATGGCCATACCATTCTGTCAACTCACGGCGGCCTCATCTTACTTGCAGTACCGTTCCAAGTGATGCTGGCAACCGTCCCGCTGATGCTTGTCTTACTGATTCCTGACACCGTAATGCACCCCGACCGTAGACTTGAGATGGCTTTGTTTGTTTATTTGTTCGGACTTCTATCCATCATGAGGGTATTTCCCCGAATTGCGGAAAAGTACATCGGAATTGCGTCCTTCACTCGAAAATGGCTGATATCGATGACGAAACTCTCCTGGCTGGCTCCAGTTCTCGTCTTGTGGCTTCTAGGCCGTGTGGCAAGTGTAGCCGTCATCGGATGGATGGGCCCAGACCTCAATCTTAACATCAACTTAGAAAAGGAGTTATTCGAGTCTTCACTGTCCATTGCTTCAATTCCTGAAACTTCTTTCCTTGACCTACTTACGGCGTTGGCAGTCATGCCTCTTGCCGCTTTTACAACCATGGCAGTTCTTGGCGCTGGCTCAGCAGATCCGCCCGAATGGATATATGAGTTTCAAAATCCGACCGCAGTACAAAAACCGCCATCGAAAACGGCAGGCTTTGTTAGCAAAGGAGCAGGTATTGCAGCTTCTGCCGCTACGACTGCAGCTGTTGTTGCTGGTACAGCACTTGCAAGTAAAGCAACGACGGCGGTTCAGGCTGCGAGTGCTGCTGTAACCGGGACTTCTTTGGCCGTTCAAGCACCCTCACATCTCAATTCTGCAGCCCAGGGGATCTCATCGATTGAAGATGCAACAAACGTTGTTGATTTGATACCGTCGCAATCTGAAGAGCTCCAATTCCAAGGAATCAGTGATTTGTTTGACCAAAAAGAAACCGTAGAGCGATTGACTGAAGGTGTGCAAGAGGTCGTGGCAACGCCAACTTACGACCAACCAGCGATTAGCGGATTGCGCAAATCGAAGTGAATTTTGAGAAAATCCTTGTGACCCCTTTGGGGTCATAAAAAGGCCATCTCTATATGCCGCGTGAAACTGGGAGGTTTCGTTGGTCTTATGCGTCGTATCACTCCGTTGACCCTTGTTGCCCTAATGCTGCTCCAAACTCTTGCCATGGGAATGGCTGCACCCGCCAGTGCTGCTGCTGGGCGAGGTGGGGCAAACGATGATTTCCGTGTCGTTTCCATTTCACTTGGAAACACAAGTGTATCTGCGGAAGAGTGGACTCAATCGAACGGCACAATCGTCGATTACATGTTCGAGGGTAATACCATTGAAATTGGTATGGAAATTCAACGTGGTGGTAATTCTTTCACTGGTAAAGACACCATCGCAATGATTCAGGTCATTCACCCCATTGGATACGTCATGGAAACATTCACTTGGACTTCAGGGACTCTTATTGGTGGTCAAAGCGACTCGAAAACCTTCCTTTGGACACCGAATGCAGCACACTCCATACTCGATACGACCACCAACGACCTTTCCGGTGGGCTCATCTTGCGAGCTATGCTCGACAAAGACTCAAACGGTGATGACCGTAACGAGAATGACATGCTCGAAAAGACGGTGCCAATCGCCATTATGAGGGATTCTTTTGATGGGACAACCACTCAATCTTCAACTTTCATCCCTGCCCGCTATCCAATTGATGGCGGTAACGCAAATGGCGACGGTTCTTGGGCTGACCTTTCGGGTGGAGCCGTTGGCTCAAAGCATTGGGGCAATGCTGAGGCAGGCAACAACTATCCATCCAATGCGCACGACCGACTGGTTAATTCTTTCATTTCAACCAACGGAAACAATTGCGGTGCAAATGGGCAACTCGATGCTGGAATGTCTCAAGTGTACGGCACTTGGATTTGTCGAAATGTCTTCTATGCATCGAACTACATCTCTTCCCAAATTCATATCCAAGCATGGGGCAGTGTTGCACCTGGAGACAGTGTCTCGATTGAAATGTGGCGTGGCTCTGGCTCTCAAAACATCAACGAATCTATCGTCTATGACATCAGTGCAGGTAACCCAAGCCAAGCACCTGACCAATGGACTCGTATCAGTTGGGACCCTCAAGTGACGTATCTGCAAAACCCCTATGTGACCAACCAAAATGTATTCCTTGGCGGAAACTCGTACGCTATGGGCATGGTTCTTCGAAGCGACAGCAGTGATGCAACTGAAGGATTCCACGTCGATGACTGGATTCAATTCGGTGTTCGTAAGGTTCAGGAATACACATTGGATGTTGCTTGTGATGCACCAGAAAATGGTTACTCCGCACCTCCAAGCGATCTACTCACTCTGTATTGCACGGTTACCAACAACGGATACGCTCCTGCGGCAATCCGCTCGGACTCCAATATCTCGAATCTTACTTGGATGGACCCTGCAAATCCAATGATCCGTCAAGACGCAGTCTATCTGAACGGTGCAGGCTATTCGACTTTGGTTGCTGACCATGACACCAGCATACTCATCCCTCCAATCCCTGGTGGCGGTTCTATTGACCTCTGGGTCAATCTTACCATTCCACCCGGGGCCGATGTACAGCAACTCACTTGGGAACTGTGGTTTTCGGATGCATCCGGGCAGAACTCTGGTGAGAAGGCGAGAGTAACTTCGTCAGTCGGCGTTACAGAACAATTCGGTGTGTCTCTCACATCGACCGTTGGTCTACAAGCGGGGTCGTTTGGCCCCGGTCAATCGGGCATGGTTCCATTCCGTCTGCAAAACTCAGGAAACCGAGATGCTTCATTCAACCTCGCTACCACTTTCTCCGAGGACGATTGGTCTGCACTCCTTGTCAACGATACAGGTGCATCCGTCTCTAATCCAGTTTATGTTGGCCGTGGAGAGAGCGTCAATCTCCAATTGAACGTCACAGCCGCGACTCAAGCGAATCCGGGAACGGTTTCTTTTACTCTTCGAGCAACCTGTCCTTCATGCGGCGCCTTGTTTGGTAACGATGTTCTTACTCGCAATATTGAAGTCCCAATTCTACGCCAAGTCTCGCTTGAAACAGATACTACAGATATCTCTGGCCCAGCGAATGGAGTTGCGAAGAAGGTCTACATCAGCATATACAACACGGGCAACGATGATGAGCAGTACGACCTCTCTTTGACTCAACAGAACTGGCAACTTGGTGCAAATTTGGCAAGCAGCCAAACTGCTGTAATGGACGCTTGGGATGGTTCATCGATTATTCAACTCAATCTTCCTATGCCGATTGGTTTGGCTCCGCAACTGTACAGCCTTACCGTAACAGCAACAAGCGTTGATGATTCCTCTGTCAAATCCTCGATTACTCTAACCGTCGACATCCTCGATACTGCAGCAGTTCGTGTTTCGGACGAAGACGCAGACCAATCATACATTCCAGGTCAATCTGCTCAAACCATGCAATTTGAAGTGTTCAATGATGGTAACAGCGTTGACAGGTTCACAATGACTTCCAACTCCCCTACTGGGATGAATGTGGAGTTCACAAACCTCTTTGATGGAATGACTCCCGAAATTCCAACCGGCAGCAGTTACAACGTTTCGGTCCGCTTCTCCTTTGTGGATGGTACTGAAGGGCAGTTATTGCTTGAAATTATTGCAACCAGTGTCAACGATGCAAGTATCAGTTCGTCTGGCTCAGCAACCTATTTGGTTGGTTCCCAGAACTGGTTGAAAATCATTCCAACTGAAATGCTCGTCATCGACGAAGCAGAACCTGTCGATGCATGGTCGATGACCGTTACCGTTCGAAATCAATACACGACCGCTCAATCGGTCTCTATGAACCTTGACAGTGGCGAATCTTCGAATTGGGTCCAATCAAAGCTCGCTAACGGCGATCGAACGTTCTCGTTGGATGTAGAAGAGGAACGCCAAGTCACTGTCATCTTCACCGTTTCATCGACGACCCTCAACAATCTTGGAAGTGAGTCTTTGTTTACGAACCTCACTCTATGGGCAGAATCTCAAACTGTTAGCGATGCTGCAAGCACTACCCTGCAACTTCAGTTGATTAAGACCGGTTCTGATCTTTCCACCGATGGTGCGAGTGGAGATTCTGGTGGCGTTGATATTGGTTCTATCCTTACTTGGATTGGCTTCATCGTCGTGTTCCTCATCGGCGTTGGCGTTATCTTCCGCATCCTCACTGAAGAGGAAGAAGAAGACGATTATGGTGGCTGGGGCGAAGAAGGTTACGAAGGCAGCATTGAAGCAACCTACGGTGCTGTTGCTGCCGCTCCTACTGTACCTGTTGCTGGCGCAGCATACGATCTCCCGAAGTCGCTTCCATCCATTGCTCCGCCTGCCGGTGCACCTCCGGCTGCGGCTCCAATCGTTCAGGCGCCTTCCGCTCCATCGCCGAACTTGAGTACAGAAGCAACTGCACCCCCAGTCCCAGCCGCAGGTTTGCCTGATGGATGGACCATGGAACAGTGGAATGTGTACGGTCAAATGTGGCTTGAGCAAAATGGCCAGGCTTGATTCTTGATTAATTCCTAAGCGTAGGGTTCAAGTCGTACTCGCCCTCGGCATAGTTGTAAGGAGACGTTCACATGTATGGAAACGGACAAGCACCTATCTTCATTTTGAAGGATGGAACACAGCGAACTCGCGGTCGAACCGCTCAATCAAACAACATTGCAGCAGCTAAGGCCGTCGCTGACGCCGTTCGCTCAACACTTGGGCCGAAGGGCATGGACAAGATGCTTGTTGATTCCATGGGTGATGTCGTTATTACCAACGACGGTGCGACAATTCTCAAGGAAATGGACATCGACCATCCTGCTGCCAAGATGATCATCGAAGTCGCAAAAACCCAGGAACAGCATTGCTATGACGGGACGACTTCCGCAGTTGTTCTCTCTGGAGAACTTCTCAAGCGCAGTGAAGACCTCATCGAACAGAACGTCCATCCAACTGTCATTTGTGAAGGATTCCGTCTTGCAGCGGAGAAGGCCGTTGAACTGCTAGAAGCGCACGGTATCTCAACTGAAAACCAAGATTCTGTACTGATGGAAGTTGCGAAAACTGCCCTTACCGGCAAGTCAGCAGGTGCAGTCAAGAGTTTCATGGCAGATATTTGCGTCCGTGCAGTGAACGCCGTCGGAATTATCGAAGACGAAGAAAGAATCGTTGACCTGTCTGATATTAAGGTCGAAAAGCGACAAGGTGGCTCAATCAAGGATTCAACACTTATTGATGGAATCCTCTTGGATAAGGAACGAGTTCACGCAGGAATGCCTCGCTCGATTTCTGATGCTAAAATCGCTCTTATCAACTCAGCAATTGAAGTCAAGAAAACTGAAGTCGATGCTAAAATCCAGATTACAGACCCAAACCAACTCGCTCTTTTCCTCGAAGAAGAAGAAAACTACATCCGAGGACTTGTCGAGAAAATCCAAGCCTCTGGTGCAACCGTTCTTATTTGTCAGAAAGGAATTGATGAACTGGCTCAACATTACATGTCCAAAGCCGGCATCTTTGCTATTCGCCGTGCTAAGAAATCGGATATGGAGGCCCTATCAAAGGCAACTGCTGGTCGAATTGTTACCAACATTGACGACCTCTCCGATGAGGACCTTGGCCATGCTGCAAAGGTCGAAGAGCGAAAAATTGGCGAATCCGACATGACCTTCATCACAGGATGTCCTGAGGCTAAATCCGTTTCAGTTCTTCTTCGCGGCGGAACCGAACACGTTGTTGACGAAATCCGTCGCGCCTTTGATGATGCGGTCGGTGTAGTTTCAGTCGCTTGGGAAGACGGCGCAGTTCTAACCGGTGGCGGTAGTGTTCTTGCAGCACTTTCACGTGATCTTCGTACCTATGCTGAGACCGTTGGTGGCCGTGAACAAATGGCAATCGAAGCCTTCGCTTCTGCATTGGAAATCATTCCACGAACACTTGCTGAAAACGCTGGACTTGATCCCGTAACGACCCTCATCGAACTTCGTAAGGCTCATGCAGATGGGCAATCGCACGCCGGCATCAACGTTTACGAAGGCGGCGTAGTCGACATGAAGCAGGCAAACGTAGTTGAGCCAATGCGTGTTGTAGAGCAGGCTATTCAGTCCGCTACTGAAACTGCAATCATGATTTTGAGAATCGACGATGTCATCTCTTCCAAGGGCGTCCCTATGGACGGCGGAATGGGTGGCATGGGCGACTTCCAAATGTGAAGACCCCTCCTTGCATTGGGCTCAGTTTGAGAGACTATTTTTCTCGAAATTGAAGGCCTTCTTTGATACGAACAAAAGCGAACCTTGAAAGGCCCCTCCATGGTGGGAATATTTGCTTACGACATGTAAGCGAGGGTGACCAGCATGACCATCGTAGCAAAGGTGTGGATTGAAGAAGATTGCATCACATGTGACGCTTGCCAGGATATTTGTCCTGAAGTGTTCATTGTTTCAGATGATTCGTCGAAGATTTTGGCTGCCGTTCGCATGGACGGCGTTCTTGATCGTAACGTTGGCGGCGCCGCTATGTCTGGGTCGACTGGCGCTGATTACGGTGAAATGATTCTTGAGGCTGCTGAGGCTTGCCCTGTTGAGATTATCAAATTCGAACTGCAAACCGATGGTGCTGTGGAAACAGTAGCAGAAGTGGCACCTGCTGCCGAAGTAGCAGCAGCACCCGCTGCAACCGTCGCTGTTGCTACCGGTGGTAGCGATGAATTGCAAGCACTTCTTGGAGGAGGCGACCGTTCTCTTGCCATTCTTTTTGGTTCCCAAACAGGTAATGCTGCGGGACTTGCAGAGAAAACGGCAAAACTTGCAGCCAACTACGGGTTGGTACCTACAATTTACGACATGGACGGATTTGATGCAGCTGCGCTCGCTCAACACAAGCGCACTCTCATTATTACGTCAACTTGGGGCGAGGGAGAAATGCCCGATAACGCTGAATCACTTTGGCAATCTGTTGGTACCCAAGCACCATCACTTTCAGGTGTCTCATTCAGTATCTGCGCCATTGGTGACTCCTCGTACGACGAGTTCTGTAAAGCCGGAACGGACTGGGATGAGAAGTATGTTGCACTAGGTGCAAACAAAGTACACACCACCCAATTGTGCGACGTTGACTTCGATACGCCTTGGAGCCAATGGGTTAACGAAGCCCTTCCAATGATTGCCTGCGTTGACGAGTCAGGAACTCTTCAAGAAGTTCTTCTCGATGAGATGATTGCATACGGGTCTGGTTCTGGTGACGAAGCTGTTGAAGGTGATTTCACACCGGGCGTGATTGTACAAGAAGAGATTTCGATTACCCTTTCTTTATTCCGATACTGCCCTGAAGCAGCGGACTCCGGCTGGGACACCATTGCTTGTGCTGTCCCCGGCCATGCTACCGTCGAAGACCTTCTTCTTGCTGTTCAGCAAGATGTTGATGGAAGCCTAGCTTTCCGCAGAGGCAACAGCAACGGATCTCCAACCTCGGGAGTCCGAGTCAACGGTCGAACTGTTTTGGCCGACCTTGTTCAAATCAGTGATTTGGTAAACGAAGGTGGCGTTCTCAAAGTTGAACCACTTCCAGGTTATCCAGTTGTTCGCGACCTTGTTGTTGATTATTCGTCGTACGAATCCTCTCGCTCAGCCAGTGAACCATGGATGAAAGCTGACCCACGAGACGGTCATACACTCCTCAACGGCAGCCCAATGGGTACCATGGAAGCTGCAACTGCGGCAACCCTGCACGCAATGGGGGATGTAGTCTCGTTCCAACTGCTTCAGTCGATGTCGGACACATTTGCTTACGACTCCGATTACATGGGGCCTGGCGTCTTGTTGCAACATTGGAATCGATGCGTTGACCCACGTACAGGCGAATCCCAACGAGATGCCTTGATGGCTTCGATTGGTAGCGAGCACGGTGTTTGGGCTGAAACTGATTTCACATCCGTTGCCCGATACGGCTCGGACGGCCGCACCGCCTCCAAGGCTCTCAACACTGCTCGTGGAAAATTACTGAACTCTACCAACTATTCAGGACCTCACGGACGACTTGTCAAGTGGTACGGTCGCAGCGTGAAGTGGAGTGGAAACGTCAACGAAACCACACTTTACCGCCAGGTACTCGGACCAGTTGGTCTTTTGAGTAACATCTTCGATGGTGTGTCTGCTCGAATGTTCCTTGGTTTCACACGTACTGGTGCTCCTCCATTCCGCAGTCTGCAAGCCCTTCTTGCACCACCTGCAGGAATCGGGAAAATCCCGAACATGATCAACTCTAAGGTCGTTGCACACCATGAAGTTGTCAGCCTTTTCAATGAAATTGACCAGAGGTTCTGAGGTGAAACTATGGCTGTAAAAATCGCATATTACCCGGGCAACGCTGCACGCGCAGCATCTTCAGAGGTTGAAGATTGCATTCAACCGCTGTGCAAGACTCTTGGTATACATTTGACTGAAATTCCTAAGGCAAGCAGCGACGGTGGCAATATCATCAAGCAATCCTCGCCGAAGCTTCAGCACGCATTGGTTGCTCGTAACCTTGCTCTTGCTGAATCTAAAGGCCTTGATGTTCTCACAACCTGTGCGACAAGCCACGGTATCATGTGCGATACAATTGACGAATTCAACGAAGACCGCAGTTTTGCAAACCACGTGAACAACATCGTTGCACGTACTTCAGGCATCGAATACAACGGTGAATCTCAATCCCGTCATCTTCTGCATTTCTTGGTCGAAGAAATTGGATTGGAAAAAGTCCGAGACGCAGTGGTTAATCCTCTACGATTGAATGTCGCCGCATACTACGGTTCAAGCATGCAACGCAGTGGAGCCTGTGGCGATGATGACCCTTTCATGCCAACCTACATGGAACAACTCATCACGGCTCTTGGCGGAACACCGGTCGAATACGATCTCAAATGCCAAAGCGTAGGTGCACCGTCTTTGCTGACCATCAATAAACCGGTGATGCGCATGACTGCAGCCGTTCTCTCCGATGCCAAATCCAGCGGTGCAGACCTCATCGTTTCAGCATGTACCATCTCACATGCGAATCTTGATTCTTACCAGTCCAAAGCAGGTAAAATTGCTCGTAAAGACACCACAATGCCTATCCTTCACCTTGCTGAGATGGTTGCCTTTGCTTTAGGCCACTATCCTGACCGATTCGCACAACTTCGAACACGTGCATTGGTCATCGGTGGCTAATCACTCATGCAGTGTCTCAAACACCCTCAAGGCGCTTGCTGAACCGACATGTTCACAGTTGCTCAAATCTTCAACGGATGCAGAAAAAACACCCGAGAGTGTTCCGAACGTATCAACCATTGACTCCGCCTTTTTCGTCCCAATACTCGGTATGGCGGAAAGAACATCCACGGATACTTGCCTTTGATGCTCAGTCCATCTCCCAGCAAGAGGTGTTGGGATTTCGTTGTCAAGTTCGATCGCTTTGATTTCAGAAAGTGCCGCAGAGATGGCTCTCTCAATACTTCTTTCATCTTCATGCTCTTGTGTCCTGGCTTGAGCGAGAGAAGCCATCTTCTCTATCATATCGTGTTCTCTTTTGGCTGCTGCGATGATGAAATGGGCTGTTTCTTCAGGGTTTTTGGTCATCATCACTGGAATCCCGAGATCGAGGCTGACGTGAGCCAGTGCTCCATGGACCGCATTGGGATGGACAAATTGCCCGTGGACTTCTCCAACTTCGATAAGCAACATCGGTCGAGAGGATGAGGCAATCAAACGGCGGCATTGGCTGAGCAACCGGCCATCCGTTAGAGAATTGACAAGGTCCCGTGCCGTTTTTCTCTCGATGAGGATACGCTCAGAAATTCGGATGTCGCCTTCGTTAAGGTGGCTGAAGTGAACTGTTGCCCCCCTGCTTCTCAGATAGGCTCCAAGTGTAGAAGATGCCTCTCGATGGTCAAGAGTAATACTGATGTCTTTTTTCTCTACCTCGTTCATTTCTGAGGCGATAGCAGATGCCGCAGCGGATGCGAGGTTCTCTTGATGGCGATGTGCCTCTCCATCCAGTATTGGTTGAGGCCAAACCGTACGTATCGAAGGCTTGCTCTTTTCAATCGGTTTCGGCTTAGATGAGGCGTTGGTGGCAAATTGTTCAAGTCCCATTTGATGGCTATGCCTCCGTTCTGATGGAGCAATGACTGGAACCCCTCTCTCCTTCTTGGACGTCTCTTTTTCTTCAGTTTGAACCGTTTTGGCCACTGGAATCAAATCCTCGATTCTTTTCATTTCCATCTCAATAAAAGTGGGTACTGAGAGGACTCCCCCGTCGGTGCGAATGCTAAAGGCGTCGAAAACGGCGTCTGAAGCCGGAGGTCTTGAGGGAATAAATCCCCGTTTACGTATTCGTTTTAACAATCGATACATTCTTTCCTCTCGCTTTCCGGCTGCACTGTTAACGTATTCATCTCGAGTTTGTTCTGCAATCAGCGTGTGAACCGTTCCTGCTTGTTGACGAGCAGTTCTTCCTCTGCGCTGAATAGTGCGAATTGCGCTGGCTACAGGTTCGTAAAGAATCACGAGTTCTGCCGCTGGTACATCTAATCCTTCTTCACCCACCGATGTGGCAACAAGAATATTCATGTCCCCATCTCGGAAGCGTTGAAGTTGTCCAAGTTGTTGTTTTTGCGTCATACCTTTCCGCTTACCTTTGCCTGATTGGCCAATAAATCGGTCCGGTTTGGCACCTTCTATAGATTCCAAAATTGAGACGAGGTTTTCGACAGTATCTCGATATTCCGTGAAAACGATGATCTTACTGTTCGGATGTTGTTGGAGTTGTGTCTCGACCAACCCGCGTACATAATCCGGTTTGGGATGAAACTCTTGAACGTCCTTTGTAGCAATTCTAAACTGATGGACAGCAGGTTTGGCTACAAAGCGGTTGGTTGTTCTTTCACCACTTCGCCCGTCTTCTTCGGCTCGATCTAAAAACGAAACTGCTGCCTTGAGGCCTTGAGTCTGAATCAAATCAAGAAGAATATGGAGTCTTCGCAAGTCACCTATACGTCGGGCAGCATCGTAGCCACGAACATCTCGTTTTTGGATGGCTTGACTCGCTCGTCGCTGTGCTTCGTTAATCATTTTCCCTGAGATGTATGCTGTTGGAGAAAGAAATCCCATGTCTTGAAGATGCTTTGCCTCCATGTCGAAATGGTCTTGTAACGGGCGCATCAAAAGGCGAAGTTCCTCTGGTAGCGGCAATCTATGGGGGATTGTGTTCATTTCAACTGCGTACGGTTGAAGCATAGTATCCTCTTTGCGAGAAACCTCAAGATAATCAAAATCGTAATTCTTTACGACTTCAAGAATACTGCTTTCTGTTGTGCCAGGGCTGGCTGTGGCACCGAGTATCTTTGGTGCTGCATGGCCTTCGCATGCTTTGCGGTACATGTTACCTACTTGCGCATAAGCGTGATTGCCTGTACCATGGTGGGCTTCGTCCACGATAAGCAGCCCAACTTCAGATAAGTCAATGCGTTCGTTTGCAGCATCGTTGCGTATCACTTGTGCTGTCGCCATAACCACGCTTGCACCCTTCCATATTGCAGGACGTTGAGCAATGGCATTTTCACCGGTATAGCTGACGATGAGATTTTCATCCAACTGGAGCATTTCTTGTGCCATTCGTTGCTGTTGCTCGACAAGTCCTGTAGTCGGAGCGAGAAGTAGAATCTTTCCAACATTCATTCGAAGTGCTTCAGCCATGGCCATCCATTCAACAGCGGTTTTTCCAAAACCTGTTGGCATTACCATAAGTGTAGAAGCGGCGAGAGTGTTACGCAACACCATCATTTGGTAGGCTCGAGCTTGTACGCCCTCCTTGAGAAAAGGATGCACTACCACTGCCATGACCGTACTTTTGGGTCGAGGGTTCAAAAGGATAGTGTGGAGTCTGCTTGTGAAAGTGAACGGAAATGATGTATCTTTTTGGTCAAATACTTCTTTATTGATGGGCGTTCATGGTGAAGCACAGAACAGATTCTCTTCAACAAACCATGACACCTCACCGCTGTACGTGACCGAACCACTCATATACGGGAGGTAAGTCGCATGGTTGCTCAAAGGTGAGCAGCCAGACACAATGGGCCATCCCCCGAGGACCCCACCTGTCTTGTCCCCCGGTCGTGGGGATGGGGCGCAGTGTCACGGCTACTCCTTTCCAGAGAGCCCTCGTACGCCCCCCCCGGTGGGGCCAATGCGTTGTATAAAACACAGGAGGAATCCGACATGGCAAAGAAAAGTCACCCACGAAGAGGATCGATGGCGTTCAGCCCGCGAAAGCGTGCAAACCGTCCATTTGGTCTGGTAAAATCGTGGCCTACAACCGATGCAAGTGAAGTGAGAATGCAAGGATTTGCTGGCTGGAAAGCTGGTATGACCCATATTCTCGCTCGAGACCTAAACCCACGAAGCCCGTCTGCTGGACAAGAAGTACGTGTCCCAGTCACAGTGGTAGAATGCCCTAAAATGCGAATTCTTGGCGTTCGTGGTTACACAATGACTCCATATGGCAAGCAAGCCGCTGGTGAAGCATGGGCTGACGCAGCCCAGATTACCGAAGCATTCCCTGACTTGTTCAAGCGCCTACCTGAGCGCAAGGAACACGACGCAGAGAAGCACTTTGAAAATCTCATGAAGGCAGATCTCGTCGAAGTTCGTTTGATTGCTGCTACGCAGCCATCATCAGTGTCAAGCCTCCCTTCCAAGACGCCTGACGTTATGGAAATTGGACTTGACGGTGGCAACATCGGAGAAAAGCTCGCTTACGCCAAAGAGAAGATGGGCGAAGAATATTCATTCGCAGATGCTTTCGAAGAAGGCCATCTCACCGATATCGTCGCAGTAACCAAAGGATACGGATGGCAAGGTGTCATCAAGCGATTCGGTGGTAAGTTGCAATCCCACAAGAACTCCAAGAAACGCCGACAACACGGTAACATGGGTGCATTCGGTGACGGATACGTCCGAAAGTCCATCCGTCAAGGTGGCCAAACCGGTTACCACCAACGCACAGAATACAACAAGCGAATTCTTCGTGTTGCATCTCCTGAAGACCACGCAATCACTCCATCTGGTGGATTCCTTCACTATGGCGAAGTCAATTCCGATTACATCCTCGTTAAGGGAAGTGTCCCAGGACCTGCAAAGCGTCTCATCCGATTCCGTGATGCGACTCGTGGTTCTGATAAGACATTGCATCCTTACGAAATCACGTACGTGAGCACATCATCCAAGCAGGGGGTCTGAAGTTGAAAGTCAATGTTATCGATATTACCAACACAGTCAGTCAAGACGAAGTAGACGCTGGCCGTCTTCAGGAAAACTTCGAAATCTCTGTTGAAAACGGAAAGAAAGTCACCCTTTCTGACGCATTCACTACTGAACTTCGTACTGATCTCATCAAGTTGGCAGTGGCTTCGAGCCGTGCTAACCGACGCCAAGCATACGGTTCGAGAGCTCACGTTGGAAAGCGTGCACCAATGGCCGGTATGAAGCACTCCGTCGAATGGTGGGGGAAGGGAAGAGGTGTCTCTCGTATCATGCGACGTACTGGACAAAGCCGAGGTGCTCAAAACCCGCACACTCTTGGTGGGCGCCGAGCACACGGACCTAAGGTCGAAAAGAACTGGGGCCGAAAACTCAATTTGAAGGAACGCCGTTTGGCTCGCAACTCTGCATTGACTGCAACAACATCCGTTGAAACAGTTAGTTCCCGAGGCCACCGTTTCTCTGAAGACATTTCCAATCTTCCTATCGTTCTAGGTAACTATACCGAAGTCCGAGATGGAAAGAGTGAGGAGTTCAACATTGAATCATTCAACCATGGATCCGCAACACGAAAGGTTCTCGCCATCTTTGACCAAATAGGTCTTGGAGATGATTTGATGCGAGCCCGCGACGGACGAAAAATCCGTGCTGGTAAGGCGACCATGCGTGGCCGTGTTCACAAGACTCCAAAGTCCATACTTCTCGTTGTAAAGGAGAAGTCCGGATTGGCACAAGCAGCTCGAAACCTTCCTGGTGTCGATGTAGTGGCAGCCCGTGACCTGTGCGCCGAAGATTTGGCGCCTGGTGGCGATGTCGGTCGTTTGACCGTCTTTACCAAAGATGCTGTGGAGGCACTTAACTGAGGTGAATATCATGAACGCATACGACATTATCATTCAACCTTGGTTGACCGAAAAATCGATGGAAGCTCGTACCACTGAGCAACGTCTTGAATTTATCGTCCACCGTAGCGCATCAAAGAGTCAAATCGCACGTGCGATTGAAACCATCTTCGAAGTCGAAGTGGCTAAAGTCAACGTACGAAATTCAAAACACGGCAAGCACGCTTCCGTCAAGCTTGCCGAAGGTTACGACGCAGAAGACGCAGCAATGCGCTTGGGAGCATTCTGAGGTGATTTATCATGGGTAAGAGAATACGTGCACAACGAAAAGGTTCCTCTCCACGATACCGTGTTGCAAGCCATCGGTTCCCAGGTGCGAACCGCATGCCTCGCACCGAAGGTGTTGTTGGCGAAATTACTGAATTGCTACACAGCCCAGTTCACACGGCTCCACTCGCTCGAATGAAGTTGCCAGATGGTGAATCCACACTTGTTGTGGCTACTGAAGGCCTCTCCGTCGGATCAAGCGTCGCTATCGGCGACAATGCTGCACTCCGCCCGGGTAACATCACTTCACTTGCCAACATTCCTGAAGGAACAGCAATCAACAACCTTGAACTTCGTCCTGGAGACGGTGGCAAGGTTGCTCGTGCTGCAGGCAACTCGTGTTTCGTTGAAGCACGAATCGGCGACAAGGTTCGAGTTCGAATGCCATCAGGTTCACTCCGTGAACTTCCAGCAAAATGCCGTGCAACCATCGGTGTTCTTGCAGGTCATGGACGAGATGAAATGCCACTGCGAACTGCAGGTGCTGCTTACTACAAGGCCAAGGCCCGTGGTAAGTTGTTCCCTCACGTCAGCGGTGTTGCAATGAATCCTGTAGACCACCCGCACGGTGGTGGAAACCACCAAGCTGTTCACGGTCCTAACTCGGTCGCTCGTGGCACCCCTCCAGGTGCTAAGGTCGGTCTGATTGCACCAAGCCGCACTGGACGAGGTCGCGGTAAGAAAATTTGAGGTGATGATGTATGGCACGTAAGAAGAAGAAGTCCTTTATGACCCCTAAAGCCAGCCGACGTAAGGCACGTAAGCGCCTTTCGACAACCACTGGTCGAGTGAAGAAAGAATTCACGTACCGTGGATACTCTGTTGAAGAGTTGTCCAACATGCCTCTCTTCCCTCCAGAAGAAAACCCAGGCGCAGAATGTATTGCTACAATTCTCTCTGCTCGAGCACGCCGTTCGATGGTCCGAGGTTTCTCAGAAGAGAACGAACATTTCCTCAACCGTGTTCGACGTTCAAACGGCAAGACCGTTCGTACGCACCGCAGAGATATGCCAATCCTTCCTGAATTCGTCGGTAAGACCATCTCGGTCTACAGCGGACAAAACTTCGTCCCAGTCGATATCAAGCCGGAAATGATTGGTCATTACCTTGGTGAATTCGCAATTACCCGAAGAGGAGTCGCTCACAGCGGCCCTGGTGTCGGTGCAACACGTTCGTCGAAGCACGTGGCTCTAAAGTGAGGTGTGATGTATGGTAAAGACACAATTAGATCGCCGTTCAAAGCGCCGTCAAAACCCACAAAAGGGTTACACGCAATTACTTCAAGGTAGCCGATTGGCTACTGCTCGTGCAGTCAACATGGACATGCACGTGAAGCATTGTTTCGAAATCTGCCGATACGTCAAGAACATGAAGGCAGGAGAAGCTATTGCTTTCCTCAACGAAGTTCTCAAGATTGATTCAAACCGAGCAGACATCCGCCGCAAAGCAGCAGCTGTTCCCTTCCGACTTGGAAGCGGTAACAAGAAGAAGCGACGCAGCGGCCCATCCATGGTCGGTCACCGTAAGGGGAAAATTGGTCCTGGACGCTACCCTGTCAAGGGTTCCCGTGCAATCATCAAGTTGATTGAGAGTGCAATGGAAAACGCACGACACCAATACGAAGATGTCGACCCTGAAGAAATGGAAATCACGCACATCGCAGCACACCGTGGACAAATCCGTAAAGGATTCATTCCTCGTGCACGCGGTCGAGCAACCCCTTCGAATCACTACCAAGTGAATCTCGAAATATTCCTTGAAGACTTTAGTGTCCAAGAGGACGAGTTGGAGGACGACTTCTGAGGTGATTGATTATGGCTGGTAAACAAAGTACTCTACGAACCATCGTAAACCGCAACGTTGAACGACTTCTCGTCAAGGAATTCTTGATGAAGAACACCAAGAACTCCGGTTTTGGTGACCTCGTTATTCGACGAACTCCTCAAGGAACCGAAGTAACCGTTCACGCAGAACGCCCTGGTATGGTCATTGGCCGCAAAGGGAAAATCATCAACGAACTTCAAAAGAGACTTGATGAGGAATTCGCAATTGAAAACCCGAAGCTCAAAGTCGAAGAAATCGACCGTAAGGCTGCTACTCTCAACGCTCAAGTCATGGCTGAGAAAATCTCATCCGCTCTTGAGCGTGGCTGGTACTACCGACGTGCTGGAGCAAGTGCTGCCCAGAACATCATGGAATCCGGTGCTCGTGGCGTCATCGTCACCGTCGCAGGTAAGTTGACCGGATCTCGAAACCGAACCCAGAAGTTCATTCTTGGTCACGTGAAGTATTGCGGTGAAACTGCTCTACAACACATGGACAAGGGATACTCAGTTGCTGTTAAGAAGCTTGGAACTATTGGTGTGACCGTCGAAATCATGCGACCAGGAACCCGTCTACCTCACGAAATCAGTATCTTCTCGGAAGAAGAACTTCGTATTCGTGAAGAGCAGGCTGCTGCTGAAGCAGAAAAAGCGGAGGCGAGCCAATGAGTTACGTTTCAAACCGTGAAATCGCTTCAATGAGCCAAGATGCTCGAGAATCTCGACTTCTCGAACTTCAAGAGGAATTGCTTCAACTTCGTGCTGAGAAAGCACTTGGTGGTACTCCTTCAAACATCGGGGCATACAAGGCAACTCGCCGAAGTATCGCCCGACTCAAAACCCATTTGAACACAAAGTGAAACCCACAAGGAGAAGAAAACAATGGCGGCTATCTGTAACATTTGCGGACTCCCAGACGAACTCTGCATATGCCAAGAAATAGCCAAAGAACAACAACGAGCCATCATATCAACCGACCGACGACGCTATGGAAAAATCGTAACTAAGGTAGAAGGAATAGATGACTCAGCAATCGACATTAATCAACTCGCAAAATTACTCAAGAACAAATGTGCTGCAGGCGGAACAGTGAAAGGACGAACAATTGAACTTCAAGGCGATCACAAAAAGAAAGCAGCAGGTGTACTCAAAAACAACGGATTCAATGTGGAGGTGCGATAATATGGATATGTATAACTCAACATGGATTGGAACGACATTGAACGTCGTATCCTCGAACGACCCTACGTTGGTCGGTCGGTCCGGACAAGTTGTTGACGAAACCAAGAACACATTGGTTTTGCTTGAAGGTGACCATTCAGTCACCTTTGGTAAGGCCGCAATCACATTCACAATTGATGACAGCAATGTCATCATTCAAGGCGCATTGGTGAGTCAGCGCCCAGAAGACAGAACTCACCGAAAATACAGGAAGGCCTGATACCATGCGAGACATTGGAATTGATGTAAAAAACCCCACCAGCGAGTGGGACGGAGATGCAAACTGCCCGTTTTACGGTTCACTGCGCTTGCGCGGACAGGTGCTGGAAGGAACTGTTTCCGGCGTAGGTATGCAAAAGACAATCACCATTGAGCGTCACAATGTCCGCTACATGGAAAAGTACGAACGATTCGAAAAGCGCACCAGCGCTGTGTCTGCTCACTTGCCGGCATGCATCGGTGAAGTCAGCGTTGGTGACTCCGTGAAAATCATGGAATGCCGCCCACTCTCAAAGACCATTTCCTTTTGCGTCATTGAACACACTGGAGGTGAAGCTTGATGCGTGGAATTGCAGGTAAGCAAACCCGTGGTCTTCCAACCGCTGCACGACTTCACGTCGCTGACAACACCGGTGCAAAGGTTGTTCAAATCATTAACATTCTCAAACTCGGAAACACCATTCGACGTTACCCTGCCGGTGGCGTAGGTGACCTTGCTAAGGTCTCGGTCAAGAAGGGAACTCCAGAAACTCGACGACAAATGTTCAACGCAGTCATCATCCGACAACGCCGACCTTTCCGCCGAGTCGATGGTACCTGGGTTCAATTCGAAGACAACGCTTGCGTGATCACGAATGAAAAGGGCGATGTCCAAGGTTCGGATATCAAAGGACCAGTATCTCGTGAAGCAGCTGAACGCTGGCCACGTATTGCAGCGAATGCAAAACAAATTATTTGAGGTGAGAATATGGTAAAAAGTATGAAACCAAACAAGCAACGAAAGGCCCATTTCAACGCTCCTCTTCACGAGAAGCGCAAGCGAATTTCCGCCCGACTCCAACTCGACAAGCCAGATTCCCGATTCGATGGTGTCCGTACGGTCACTGTTCGTGTCGGAGACACAGTGCGTGTCATCCGTGGCGACCTTTCCAACGGTGGAAAGCGACACGGTGGAAAGCGTGGCAATGACCCATTGACGGGTCCAGTCATCCGAATTGATTCAGAAAAGGGTCGCCTTTACATCGAAGGTGCCAAGGCCAGCAAGGCCGACAACAAAGAAGAAGCGGTCCCGGTCCATTCTTCCAATGTCGTTGTCGTCAAACTTGACGAAACAGACAAGTTGCGTGTTCAGCAACTAACCGGTAACAGGAGTTGAAAAATATGGGAAGCAGTAACCACTTGAAGAGATTGGCAATGCCACGTAGCTGGCCTCTCCCTCGTAAGACCAGTATCTGGGTAACCCGCCCAACACCAGGCGCCCACTCTCTAGAGTTGTGCATGCCGATTAGCCTCGTTATTCGAGACGTTCTCGGATATGCTCGTTCAACCCGTGAAGTTCGTCACATCTTGCACAACGGTCACGCACTTGTTGACGGTCGTGTCTGCAAAGACGTTCGCCGTGGTGTTGGACTCATGGATGTCCTCACCCTCGGAGATTCCCACTACCGATGTGTCCTTGACCACAATGGACGCCTGCGATACCGAACCATTTCCGCTGATGAGGCTGGATGGAAGGTTTGCCGTATTGAAGGAAAGAACACCATCAAGGGTGGCAAGACACAACTTAACCTTCACGACGGACGAAACATCATTGTTGATGACGCTTCTGAATACTCGACTGGCAGTTCTCTGAAACTCGCACTTCCGAGCCAAGAGATTGTCGAACACATCAAATTCGTTGATGGCGTTCGATGCTACCTCATTGGTGGCGCTCACGTTGGTGGGTTCGCTAACATGAAGTCCTCGGAAATCAAGCGATCCAGTATGCCAAACGAAGTTCTCTTCGAGGACTTCGGTACAGTCGCATCCAATGTATTCGCAGTCGGCGACTCTACTCTACCGCACACTGAGGTGGTTGAATGAGTGACGCAGCAAATCCAATGTTCATGCCTCGTATCACCAAAGTGAGTGTTAACATCGGTGTTGGTGAAGGTGGAGAACGCCTTGTCAATGCAGAAAATGTTTTGCAACTCGTTACTGGTGTTAAGCCACAACGTACCCTTGGTCGCATTCAAAACCGTGACCTAAAGGTTCGTCAAGGCGCTCCAATTGGCTGCAAAGCCACAATGCGAAACCAAGAAGTCATCAAGAAGTTCTTGACCGATGCTTTCTGGGTTCGTGAAAACATGATTCCAGCATGGAACTTTGACCGAGAGGGCAACCTTTCGTTCGGTGTCCGTGACTACACAGATTTCCCAGGTCAGAAATACGACCCGGACATTGGAATCTTTGGAATGGATATCACAGTCGTTCTCGAACGACCTGGTCACCGAGTTAGCCGCCGCCGCCGTGCAAAGGGCAAGGTCGGAATGGGCCACAGACTCAACCCAGAAGAGTCACGAGCCTGGTTCACAGAGAACTTTGGCATCACCATCATGGAGGAATGAAAATGGCAAGAGATCACGGAGAAAGAATTGGACGAACCAATGGTTGCCGACGCTGTGGACGCCGCCGAGGAATGATACGCCGTCACGGGCTTCGCCTGTGCCGACAATGCTTCCGAGACGTAGCTCCCGAAATTGGCTTCAAGAAAATGAATTAAGGAGGAGAAAGATATGCAATTTGATCCACTCAACGACGCACTCATCAAGATGTACAACGCAGAGCAAGCAGGTAAGTTCAACGTCGAACTTTCACCGGCTTCCAAACTGCTTGGAAACGTCCTTGAAATTATGCAAAAATCTGGCTATGTAGGCTCGATCGACCGAACTGAAAACGGTCGAGGCGGTACCTACTTGGTCGAACTACGCGGCGCAATCAACCGTTGTGGCACAGTTAAGCCACGGCACAGCATTCGACGTCAAGAATACGACCAATGGGAGACTCGCTACTTGCCAGCTCAAGACTTTGGTCTCTTGATTCTAACAACGAACTCCGGCATCATGCATCACTACGATGCGAAAGATGCCCGTATTGGTGGTAAGCTACTGGCTTACGTATATTGAGGTGAATATTATGGTAAAACTCGACAGAATCGAACACATCGTGACCATCCCTGAAGGCGTTACTGCATCTATCAGCGAAGATGGCGTCGTAACTATCCAAGGACCGAAAGGCTCTCTCTCTCGTTTATTCAAGAGTACGTTCATCAGTCTGCTCCAAGATGGAAGCGGCTTGACTGTTCGTGTGGACATGCCTCGCCGAAAGCAACGTGCTCTCGCCGGAACATGGAACGCACACCTCAACAACATGGTGAAGGGCGTAACAGACGGTTTCACGTACAACTTGAAAGCCTTCTACTCTCACTTCCCAATGACTTTGTCTGTGAAGGGCAACATCTTCGTTGTCAACAACTACTTCGGAGAACGTGTTCCTCGAAACGCAGACATTCTCTCTGGTGTTGAAGTGAAGGTCAACAACAAGGTCGAAGTCGTTGTCACTGGCATCGATAAGGAACACGTTGGACAAACAGCAGCAAACATCGAAAAGTGCGCCACGGTCAAAAACCGTGACCGCCGTGTATTCCAAGATGGAATATACCTCATCAATAAGGAGTGATATGAATGGCAGAAGATTACGATAAAATGACTGTTGCAGAACTCAAAGAGCTTCTCAAGGCTGCTGACCTTCCGGTCTCCGGTAAGAAATCAGATCTCATCGCACGCTTGGCTGAAGCCAGCGGCAGCGAAGAGGCCGCATCGAACGAATCCGACGAGGATTGGGACGATGATGGTGATTGGGATGACGATGTTGCTGAAGGGCACGTCGCAAAGCAAAAGCCCGTTCTCGATGATGATACCAAAGCCGCTCTCTCACTACGAGCTGAGCAAAAGAAGAAGACTCCATCGTTCCGTCGTACTGAATGGTTCCGATACAAGCGTCTTTCTCGTTCAGGCTGGAGAGCACCTCACGGTATGGACAGCAAACAACGACGCAATTACAGATACCGCAGTGCACTTGTCCGTGTTGGTCACGGAAAAGTTGCCGCTGCACGTGGACTACACCCATCCGGATTCCGGGAAATCATGGTCCAGAACACACTCGACCTCGAGACCATGGACCCTGAAACCGAAGCAGCACGCGTCGGCCGAAGCGTTGGTGGACGAAAGCGAGAACAGATCTATTCACGTGCCGATGAACTCGGTATTCGTGTCCTCAACCGAAGGAGGGATATTTGATGCAAATTACCAATCAAAAGCGCCTAGCAGCTAAGTTACTCAAGTGCGGTGTTCACCGTGTTTGGATTAATCCAGCATACCTTGACCAAATCTCATCTGCAGTTCAAACCGATGATATTCGTGAATTCATCGATGAAGGATGGATCAAGGCTAAGCCGATCAAGGGAACTTCCAGAGTCCGTGCTCGTGCTCGTCTTGAGCAGAAGCGTAAGGGACGACGAAAGGGACATGGTAAGAGAGCCGGTACAGCAAACGCTCGTAACCCTCGTAAGAACCGCTGGATGCGTACCATTCGTTCACAACGACGTGTTCTCAAGGAACTTCGTGAAGATGAGACCATCCAACCTTCCCAATACC
>ERZ767114.159-NODE-159-length-47706-cov-5.992190_pt1 | contig 47706 bp, 35 predicted proteins | sample MGYA00374952_ERZ767114 | MGnify/ENA primary metagenome ERZ767114 (study PRJEB28939, sample SAMN06267156) | marine metagenome | isolation source: Columbia River Estuary | place: USA:Columbia River Estuary, USA | collected 2012-05-05 ... | reverse complement strand
GCGTGGCTCTCTCTTTAATTCCCTTTCCATTTTTATCGGGATTATTGTTTCAAGAAAAGTAAAGAATTGTTTTATTTTATCTTGAGCGAAGTTTCCTAAAGCTTTCTCTCTTCCCCTCACGTGCATTGATATTTTTACCTTATCTCCTTTTTTCAGAAACTTTTCTGCTAATCTTGCTTTAGTTTCTAAATCGTGGGGAGAAATATTGAATCCTATTCTTACTTCTTTCAATTCTGAATCTAGGAATCTTTTTAATACTGCATTCCCAAACGATCCGGTACCTCCTGTAATTAATAATACTTTGTCTTTAAACATGATTATCTCCTATTGATTAATGATTTTTTCTAAACGATCCATCAAAGTATCTTTATTAAAATATTTAGAAGAATAAGATTTAGCAGAAAATGCCATTCAATTTACAGGAGAAAATGACGGTGTATTTAACGATAGCGACTTTATACTATTTTATGCTGAAGGAGTTGATACATGGAATGCTGAGAGTTTAACAAGTGTTAACTTGTATTCAGATAAATCATATTTTTATGTTACAACTTCTTCTGGTCTTGGTAAGAGGATTTCATCAGCAGTTGAACCATCAGCTTCGCCTAGCTTTAATTTTGTAAATTATAATGATATTTCTACATACGAGAGGGATTTGGTTAATGCGGGTAAAGTGGGTAGAAGGTGGTTTGGGGAACAATTTAACATCAATAATAATCAAAGCTTCGATTTTTCTATACCTAATTTAGATGTATCGGTTCCTATTAGTTTGAAGATAAATCTTGCTTCAAAATCATTTGGTGCTTCTTCATTTGATGTTAAGGCTAATAATCAATCTATAGGTAATGTTGCTTTTCCTGCTTTGGTTCCTTTTAGCGGAGTTGAAGGTTATGAAAATGTATTAAATGCAAATTTCAATTCTACATCAACTAATATCAATATTGATTTAAAAGAAATTCTTGTTGATTTTTTTACTGAAATAATTCCATATAAATGATGTTTGGTTTGTTTAAGCTCCTGATTACTTGGCCTAGATGATAAAATTGAAAATTCTTTATACACCTGCATGCTATCTGCATTAATTATTTCACTTATATCCTTGCTGTTGTATTTGGTTGTTCGAAATAAGGAAAAAGAAACGGATTTGGATGAATTAGCGGAGAAAATTGTTAGTAAACAAAAATCTATTGAAAAAACAGAACACAAAACAGAAAATACTGATACGAAAACTTCTGAAATCACTCAAAACCAAGAACAAGTTCCTACAACGGAAACACATGATAGTGATTTAAAACAGGATTTAGAAAACGCAGGGAAAAATGTGACAATAGTACAAAATATTACTTATAATATTCAGGATAGTTCAATAGTAGGAGATATGAATACTGGAATAAATTCAGACACAGAATAGATTACTTGGAAAAGTAAATTTTGAAATGAAGTGAAACTCGCTAGAACCCTTTGTATCCCCACGCGTGGAATGCCTATCGCTTGGGTACCGTCAGTATTTTCTTGAGGTAAACAAAGAGACATTTTATCCGGCTACGCAACAAGTCGCAAGGAGTTGATAAGATCCGTTCTCACCGTTTGTTAGATTTACTAAAAGTTTGACTCACAGAGCCATAGAGCAGTACTATCCCAACCAATGGGAATAAACAGATACATAAATTGGAAAAGTCGACACCCGATAATCCAGTATCGAGTACGGCCTCACGATGGTTGCTTGGATTGACGTATACTGTGATTTCTTTACCTTCTGGATAATCTTCATCGGCATTTTTTGACCATGAATCACAGGAGCTATCAGAAGTGTAACTGACCTTATCTCCCTGATACGTCGTTCCATCAATGGTGTATTCATAATCAACATTTAGACAATATACCACTCCACCTTCGGAGCCAGATTTAGAGGAGACCGAACTGCTTGTCACAACTCCATCTACCGGCGTCCAATCATTCGTATCTAAGTCAGACATTACAAGGGAACCAATGGATACCGTTGCGAAAAGAGAAGCAGTACACCATATAATGGTGAAACCCCACATAAATACGAGACCCAATATGGAGGGCCTTTCCTTAATCTGAAGAGTTGCTTGCTTGTTATCGTCTCGTTCTCCCGGTGATTTTCCGACTTCCCGACCAGACTTCTTATCGAGTTGCTCTTCCCAGAAATTACTAGACTCGTATTCAAATTCTTGATTACAATAAGGACATTCATATGCCCCAGTCGAATCACTCCCAAGGTCAATGGTTTCAGTGCAAAATGGACATTCGACCTCTACCATATTCTAGACTACAGCAACGAGAGTATAATTCTTGACCCGACACTCTCCCAACTCCACGCGTTAGGCGTATGTCGCTTTGGGAACAATTGCAATGCTAATGGTAAAACAAAGGGTTGGCATTGGCAACGACAGACCCTTACAATGTATGTTAGCACAATGGAAAGCGATTGTGCTGAAAAAAATGGAAATGAGGGGTGCTTTTATCGCCCCTCGACTCGTGGATTTACTAAGGGATGCCAATGGTTGAGGGTGAAGATTCAGTGTCCCGCCTCACCGGTCTGGAGGTCTATCTCCCGGATGGTCGGCGGTTGGGCATCGTTCACGATGCCGTTGTTGATGTCAATGGATTGAATTGTACGCATCTGTTTGTTCGAGATACGGAAGAGGATTTGGTAGAAGGTTCAGTTCACGTTGCTGTCCCTTGGAGGTGGGTTCGAGCCATTGATCGCATCGTCCTGTTGCGATGGTTCCCCCAGACTCCGATACCCCTCCAAAGCTGAGTTGATTTCATGAGCATGGAAGTACACATTCTCGGCACTTCATCTGCCCGTCCAACCAGAAAAAGACAGGTCAGTGGAAGTTTGATTCATTGCGATGATGGGATTGCAGTTATCGATGCTGGTGAAGGTTTTCAAACGCGTTATGCAGAACAACGCAAACGCCTCAAGAACTTCGAAAAGGGTACAACGCTCCGTGCATCAAGAATCCACGTCGTTTGCTTGACTCACGGTCACCTTGACCACACATGGGGGCTTCTTCCATGGATGCATACGATGGCTTTGGATAAACGAGTAACGCCTCTTCTTCTTCTTGGGCCGACCTCAAAAGAAGTCTTTGACTCACTTCTTCTCACAAACGAAATCCCTGCATCTGCTCCAAACGCTGAATTAGCACGCCAAATGCGCATCTGGCAATCGCTTGGAGCTACGACTGAAGACCTCGGATATCCAGTTCGCTGGTTGCTTGGGGATGTAGCAGGTGACCGTTGGCTTGAATTAATCCCTGGCCAAAAACCAGTGGAAGTAAAGGAAATGCCTCAACCACACGGGTGGAAAAAAAGTCGAATCCATCCAGTCTTGACTCGACATACAGTCCCTTCATGTGGATGGATGGTTGAATCCAAGGGCAGTCCGGGGAAATTCAACCGTTTGAAAGCGGCTGAATTGAAACTTACCGATGCCCAAAAATCACACCTTTCATCTGGAAAAGATCTCGAACTTGAGGATGGTACATCGTTGAAAGCAACGGATTTCCGTGGCAAGCACCGTCCTTCGACGCGAATGGTGATTTCCGGAGACACCGCTGAAATGGCTGAAGGGTTGACATCTCTTTCTGACGTTGATGTATTGGTTCATGAGGCGACTTTTCTTGACGATGCACAGCAATGGGCGGATGAGTTCCTCCACTGCACCAGCACCGGTGCGGCCAGAACTGCCGAAGCGTGTTCAGCGCGCCACCTCGTCCTCACTCATTTTAGCGCCCGGCTCAAGGATGCCTCAGTGTCTCTAAATGAAGCGATTAATGAAACGTCAAGCAGTGATTTGTCCGTGACTTCAGCCTCCGACGGAGACCGAATAATCATCTTGGAAAACGGCAAAATTAACCATTTGTTTTGGAGCGGTGACGGCTGGTCTTCTTGAGCAAACGGCCACATCATTGAAGTGGATAACAGCATACAGCGGTACATGCGTTCAACCGTCTTTGTCGCGCTTCTCCTCTGCACAATGCTGCTTCCAGCCACTGCAATAGCGGCTGAAGGCCGTGCACAACCGAATTGCTTGAACGATACACCGCAAGCATTCTCAAGTGCTACAGTAATCGGCGACGGTGCTTGCATCAAAATCAATCTTGGCGTACTCACTCCGGGTGATGTGTATGATCTTTCCATCATTGTTAGTCAAGACGCTCTTGATGTTCTTGTGTTTGATCAGAACTCAATACAGCCCTATGATTTGGGACAGTCCTATCGCTCATCGTACGAACAAATACCTTCCACCGAATCAGCACTTGGTAGTTTTGAGTTCCATTGGAAAGTTCCACCGTCCATTACTTCGAAGTCATGGTACATTGTATTCGATAATGCAGCCCATTCTGGCGATCAAGGTTCGGGCGACCAAGGGGGCGCTGACGGTCGCGCCAGTCTGACCATCTCCAAAATATCTGAATCGTATTGGACTCCTTTCCATGACGTCATTGGCATGCAAAGTGACACCTCGAAAACACTGCTTTCAGGTGATGATTTCCGACTCGATTCTGGAACGACCGTCGTCGTTTCTGCTTGGTCGCTTGAAGGCAACGCCGACGTCTATCTCCAAACTCAAGGCATGAATGATTTGTATACTTCTGGTGGCGTTGGTTCTCTTTTCATCACGGGTGCCAGTTTACGTTCCGTCGAAGGTTCAGATTCCTTCTCATGGGTCGTGCCTAACGAGTTGGATGGAGAGGCGCTTTACTTAATCGCTGACAACACCGATACGCCCGTAGGCGGAGCCGACGGAACACTTCCAGTTCGAATGACCGTTCGTATCGAGTTTGCTCCGCAATTGAATCCTGTAATCAACGACGATTCAAATGGGACAACCATCATTGGTAGCGCAGTATCACTCGATGCTATGTCCACTCCAAACCGTCTCAACCAGGTTGCATCTGCTTCATGGGATTTCGATGCAGATCTGGACGCCAACGGAGACGGGGACAACATCAACGACGCCGACGCCACCGGTTGGGAAGCCCTTGCCATTTGGACAACCCCTGGAGATCGCACCGTGACATTGACGGTCACTTCTCCGATTGGAGATGTCGTTTCGACTTCTTCAGTGATTTCGGTAACCGATGTCGTCAATCCAGTTGCTCGAATCGGTGGAAATGCACAACCCATCAGCGGCGGTTGGAAATTAGTGACCAACCAATCCATCGTGCTCAATTGCGACGGAAGTACCGACGATGATCAAGTGAACTCATGTTCATGGAATCTTGACGGCACCCCTTTCGGACAAAACAATTCAATCACTCTTTCCTGGAACGACATTGGCTTGCACACCGTAACGCTCACCGTGGCAGACCCATCCGGTAATACCAATTCCATTTCGACCTTGATTACGGTAACAGACACTACTTTGCCTGTTCTTGAGCAAGCAACCCTCAACCTTCTTCCTTCTTCGGGCTTGGTGGATGATGCGATTACATGCAGTGTTTCCGCCAAAGACTCCTATGACCCAAGTGCGTTATTGCGCTACCATTGGGACATCAACCCAAGCGTGGACACGGATGGAAATGGTAACGCTAGAGATGATGCTGATTTGAACGGCTCCACTGCTGAATTGCTGTTCTCCAAGACGGGCAGTTATGACGTTGTTCTGACCGTTTTTGACCAGTCGAATAACTCAGACAGTCACGCCTTCACCGTGAACATCGAAGCCGCTGCGGATAAGGGAAGCGTTGCTGGGATTTTGATGGTGGTCTTGTTCGTTGGAGTGATCACCATGGGTGTGTCACTGGTTGGCCACCGACGCTGGCAAAAAGGAATCGCCATGCAACTTCTCGTTGACCGCGGACTAAGCGAACCAGAAGCACAAGCCCACTTAGCGGGCGTGGCGAGTTCTCGGAAACTTCCCTTGTTTTCTTCGGCAGTCGCACTTGCAGGACTGGACAACACCAACGTCCAATCATCCTCTTCGAAAGCGGAAGATGCCAAAGCTGCTGAAATGGCTGCTATTTACGGAACTGAGCCTTCTGTTGCGCCGACATCACAAGGAGCATTTGCCCCTCCATCGTTCGCTTCCAGAACCGTCTCAGCTGGCAGTCAAGCGGCAGCCGCAGACGCCATGGCGTTGTTCAACGATGAGTCGCCAGCGCCGCTTTCGCAACCAGTCGTCCAGGCACCGCCGCCTCAGACGCTCACCGAATTGGCTCCATCTGCCCCGGTTCAAACGGTCGTTAAGAGCGGCGGAATCTCTCTTCCTGAAGGCGTCTTGACTCCAGCGAAAGCCCCCTCTCCTCAACCGGCTCCTGTTCCTGAAGTGACCCCTCAACCTGAACAGACTCGAGTCACATGCAGTGAATGCTCTACAGTTTTTGCAATTCAAATGCCAGCAGGCGTCACCAAGGTGATTGTCGCTTGTCCCTCATGTTCGAAGGATTCCACAGTCGAGTTGTGAGACCGCCCGTAGGGCGGATTCCAGAACGGCTGAAAAGACACTCATGAAAGGGATGGGTTCTCATAGTGGGGATTTCTGCTTGTATCATGGTAGAGGGCCAACCGCGTTTGATTCGAGTTGGCCTGCCCCAGGCATCCGACCCTCGTCGAATGGCTGTAGCCATGGTCATTTTGATGTTCATCTCCATGGCTCAACCCGTTGGAGCCGATTTGTCAGTTTCTCGAAACGACTTCGGCGTGTTGGATGAATTGGATGAAACGCTATCAAAGCGAGTCTCGAGCGGAGAGGCCGTTGCAGCAGCCGAAGGAGCAGCGAATGCTTTGAACGCAGTCGACCTTGCCAAACGGCCTATTGATGAATCTGACCCACTTTCTCAAGCCAGTTCATATTTGGAAAGTTTGGAGCTCCGAGATGCTTCACCGTTCGTAGTAGATCACCCACGGCCATATGAGTTCCTCATGGACGCATCAACTCAACCTGATGGTTGGCCGTACAATCTGTTCGAAACGTTGTTCTCAGTCGAATCACTCGGCCTTGACAACATCTTAGGAATCGGAATTAACACCTATGCCGTGTATGTCAATTTCACTTCGAGAGACAACGGTCCATCCCATGAAGCGTGGGTGGAAGGAACCTTCACGGGTGAAATCTTGGTTGGGACCGACCTCGTTTTATTCAACAACTACATCGATATTGATGGTGATTCAGTTGATGATTTGTCGGTCGGGTTGACCATTGAAGGACTTGTAACTCAGGACGATGGCTTCGGGATTGAACTTGGTGACTGTGTGCTGACTCCGAGCCCAGCCCCAGGCGTCCCACCGGTCACCGTGCCATGCGTCGAGGAATTGTGGATTCGGCCAACATTCCAGTGGAAAGTGACTGCTCTAAATCAAGACGACTTCTTGTGGAACAACATGTCAGGACTGGAAGTCAGTTTAATGAAAGGTTTGGCCTTTGATTTGACGCTTCAAGACTCGGAATCATACGCTATTGTCATCGATACTCGTTTCACACAACCTCCGCACCAATTCACGCTCGGTGTAGGATTGCAGAAAGTCTCATTCAGCGTGAATGCAGTTATCACCAACGTCTTTGATTTCATCGCTTCACTCACCAACGGTGGTGTGAACTCTTCGACGCTGAGTTTGACCTCCATCTCAGCACCATACGCCATACGCGCTTCCAATCCAGATGCGGACAGTTCGAACCGCCAGTCCGATTGCGACGATGGCTCAGATTACTACGACCCTTTCCTTGACCATGACGCAGAAAGCCATGAGCACAAATGTGGTTTCGGTCTTGGCGTTGGTTTCATTCGGTTTGACGGATACGGTGGAGGAACGACTGCGCCTATTTTGGAGACGGCCTACATAGACGTCGGTTTCCATCCTGAAGAAGGAGATACTCGCATTCCAAACGAAGTGGACATCACCTTGCGCAACGACAATCTTGGCGCAAACACATTTGATACTGTAGAAATTTTTTCAGACTACGGTGCAGACATGTACCTCCATTACTTCGAAGACCGTTCGAACACGACAGAGGGCGATTCGCCTTTCGGAAACACGACGGATTCACGAACTTGGATTCGTGGTCTTCCATCTGGCACCCTTCATCCGGATGAAATCAATGCGATATTTACCATGATTGGCGAAGAACCGGGTGGCACTGATTTGCCGGGGGAAATCCCGAGCCGTCTTTCCATGATTATTGCAATAAAGAATTTCACTGGCGACAGTACCAACAACGTCAACGACCCAACTTTACCGGTCAATCCGGCATCACCTCCCAACACACTGGTAGCGATTATTTCTACCGAGTCTATCGACCTCTTGGAGTACAAATCGACGTTCAAAAGAGGTGGCTACGATGCCGATTCATCCTCCATTCAACTGAATATTGCGAACGTGCCAAAAGTCATTATTGTGGAGGGTAGTTTTCAAATTCCAGAGAGCGGATTAAGCCGAGTATCCTACGACAACCCGAATCTCAACTCGATTGCCCAAGTTTTTGATAACGCATTGCTCACCGTCATAGAAGTGATTCTCGATGTTGGAGATGTTGTGAATGGTATTCCAGAATCCATTGTCGGTACTGCTGGGGCGTCAGGTGGGGCTGTTCGAATGAATTGCTACAATCAGGTCCGATTGAGCCTGCCAACATCGACGCGCAGTCCAATGGAAATTGGCTCAGTCTCGATTGCAATTTCGAGCAGTGACCAACCATGGCTACCCGACATCGACCACATCCTTCTGTCTGAAGACACCAATATCCAAACTGTGAATGGGCGACTCGGCTCACAAGAGCCACTCGTCCCCATTGCAATGAGCGCTCGAATTGGAGGAATCTCAAGCGTCAGCCATGATTACGACCCGATTAACGACATTCGACAAATGGAGCTTCGAGGAATCAACGGCGGCCCTCTCTTGATTGGCCATCTGTTGCACGATGACGGCGATTTAGCAAATGCCAATCAACAATCTGCTACGCTCTCAAATCGACCCAGCACTTTCAACGTCACACAAACCGCAGAAGCCCTCACCTACTCCGCATCCGCTCCGATTGGAACCATTACATACGGTGGAAACGGGGACGAACAACGAAACGCAATTCGATTGAACGGATTGCCTTCATCCTTCCAACTGATTCTCGGCGATACTGTAGGTTACGTTGCCTCAACTCCGATGGGTTCGATTGAAGTTCAACTCACAAACGCGACTCAACCGTTGTCTATGGACGGCGACCACTTCCGTTTCTGGGTCAATGAGACCTCGGGCGAAGCAAGCCTCAGTACAGCAATTTCAGATGTCACCAGCCTGCGCCGACTCTCACCTTTGGATCCGGGTTCAAAAGGACCAGAAGGAAACTCCCGAATCGAACTGATTCGTGCAAATTCTGCTCCAATGAACGTTTTGATGGAAGACGACACGATTTACGAAGATTCATTCAGAGGCATGAACGGTCGTGTTGCCATTGACCCACTTCCAGCGAACATCACGATTGCGTACCCCAGCGGTGTTGATTCCGGTGGATTGGAACTCCCGACATTTGACGAAGGAGATGGGGTACAAGCTTTGTCGTTCTTCTTGGGAGACTTGGTCAACTTTGGTTCTCTGGTCAATGATTTCGTGTATTCCACCGTCGTCGACTTGGGCGGACTTGAATCCGGGGATGAGGACATGTCTCTCGGTCTTGATTTGATCACAGGCGAATTGTTCAACGTCACCATCGACATCGAAAAAGGCTCGAATGTTCTAGAGCAACCTGAATGGTCTCACGGACTTGGAATGGAAGTTTTTGAAGCAACAGTCGTTTCGTTTAACCTTTCACGGATGCCAACCTACACACTTTCCAGCCGAGAAGTGGTCGATGAGGCGCTGCGAGATTACAAGATCACTCCTTCGGAATTCGAACTGGTTTTGGAAGTGTTTGAAAACATCAACATTACTGGCTTCATACCACTCTTACTGGCTTTAGAGGACGGTATTGTACTTGAGTCTGAACTTGAAGGAGTTAATTTGAGTTTATGGGATGAAAAGGGCATCACCTTCGAACTTCGCCGCTCATGGCACATGCGCTCATGGCTGCCAAGTCTTCCAACCGGTAGGATTCTTTTGGAATATGATTTCAGAATGGTCGGAGACCTCCCTGTTTACGAGCTTGATATTTACCTTGAACAGTGGACGCCTGAACGACAACAGTTGAGTATAATCGTGAATGGATTAGAAGGCCGTGACCTTGAATTCATCATCTCAGGCTTGGATACTACGCAAGCCAATAACGTCGAAGCCAATGCAGTATTTTCGACGCAGGACAATCTCACCGTGCCTCGAGTTTCCATCGACATGCACTATGATCTCGGAACGCGTCTTGATTCTGCTCACGCCACTTTCATCGATCGACGGGAACTCAGCAGGGTTGAGGCCTTGATTGTGGGTGTGCCTCAGGAGACGGATTTCTCCACAACAATTGGAGATATTTTCCTTATTGACCTCATGGTCCCCTCGCAGTACCAAATTGATGGCCACTCCGCTGAATCGCTGATGATTCAACAGATGAGGTTCGTCGATGGATTTTGGTGGCCTGCCACCGCATTCATGCGCGACTTGCCTGGAGAAATGCATCTAGCCGCTCAACCAAACACGGAATTCGATATCCGTTCTGAGGTTTCGTTCCAAGGAATGATGGAACTCGATTACAGGTCCAACACCGATGACATGGATCTGTATCTCGAAGCGACAGGTCGCTCCGTTGACACCAAGGGAGATGTCCTAATGCTCGCTGAAGATTTGCCTTCGACTTTTGTTTTGGAAACGACCGATGATTGGGGTGTCCGTGTTGCCTCTTCCGGCGATGGTGTAAGCCGCCTTTACCTGAAACAAACCGATGTGCCTTCGTCTCCGGGTGTTACGATTGACCGTGTGGAAATTATCGGACAAAACCTTCAATCGGCCACAATCCACATTTACACCGGGCCGTTCCAGTATCCACTCATTGTCATTGATGACATTACCAACGGACGAATCGTGGCGAGTGCAGAGGCGACAATCGAACCATACCATACAACTGGAATGCTCGAAGGATACTCATTCAGCGGCCGAGGTGTGCTTCTCGATGCACAATTTACGGGAGTCTTACCTACTGCTTCCTCGATTGGTGTAAACGGCATGGTCACTGACCTTTCCTTGGTCGGCACGCTCACTGGAGACAGTGTTGAAACGCGCCACATTTTGCTTGTAGAACCGATTACGACCGTTATCGCCAGTGGTTTGGCATTGATTTGGTGATTGTATGGCTGACGACTCTACAATCACCTACAATGAACATGGCGACATGGTCGTTCATGAAGACGATATTGAATCACTTGGTTTGTTGGACGTAGCGCGGTTGCAGAAGATCGAATCACTCGGATACAGCCTAGATGATGACGGAATCGAGACGTATGAAGACATGCAACGTGTGTCGAAAGCTCTACGAAAGATTCGTCGAGAAGTTAGCCCAAGTCGAGTCGCTTTAGCAGGAATCGTCCTCTTACTGCTGTTCGGTGTTCTGGTCAGCGGATGGTATTGGGCTTTACCTCGTGACGCCGTCAACGTCGAGACTCAATACCTTCAGCGCGGAGGCCACCTTATGATGTCAGAAATTCACAATGTAGGCAGTCGCGACATTACCGATGTGTCAGTTCAAATTGAATTCCAATCCACCGAAGGAGAGATTCTCGACTTCATGTTCATCGAAGTTGACCGTATCGAAGGGCACTCTTCTTTGGCAGGTGACAAACTGGAAATGATGGTGATTGGACATACTGTTTGGGACCAATACAACATCAAAGTGGATTTACAGTACACAAATTACAACGGAGAGACGGTATCAGAGACTTGGAACCATCCCGTTGGAGTTTGGTCCATTGAGCAGTTTACCGATAAAGCAGACCGAACCACTTGGCCAATGTCGTGAGGCGAATACCAACGAAGCTACAACGATAAACACGATGAATGGAGGGTTAATTTTGCAGGTCAGAACATCGATGAGATTGGCCGTTGCCCTGGTCACGCTCTTTCTCCTGCAAAGCGCTTCACCGCTTCTACATCCCGACAACTCAGTTCCTTCGCAAATGGAGTCCGAAGGCGGCATTGAATGGGTTCAATTTGATTTGGTTGATGGCGTATTTTCCGATGCGATTGGACTTGACGACCACACACCTCAACTGGAAGCAAGGCCCGAACTTGCTGTGAGTCGATTAGGAACATTTGACGCACATGGGCTTGAGCTTCAACGGCCTGTACCGAGCGATTGGCTCTTGCCACGGCTGGACTTGAGCCTCATCGTTGTCTCGAACGAAGTGTTGATGCTCGATGTACGCAACGCAATCAACGCCATTCCAGGGTTGGCAATTCGAGAATTTATTGCTCCTTCAGGCCTTCTCATTCAAGGAACCCCCTACGCTCTTTCCATTCTTGATGGAGTGGAAGGTGTAGTTGCACAGCACCAAGTCCCTATGGCCTTACTGATTGAAGGTGACGTGTTGGACATTCTTTTGCTTGAGAACGGCGAGCAATCACTCGTTGGCTCTTCGATGAGAATCGAAGGATGGCGCGATGATGCTGGCCCTCTGCCTGGAATAGCCTTCACTGATGCTGAAGGAAACACATTGGCCCAAGAGGTTGAGGCGTTTATCCCGCTCGTTTTTTCACCTTTCCATCAATGGGACGTGGGCCGATTCCAAGGTATTCTCACTTCAGAAAATCTCGTTGAAATTACGGCCCAACCATCGCTTAGGACTTTGCGGTTTGAACCACTTTTCTCTGGCGAAAATAACCAGGCCCGTACACACATGAAAACGTCTCAAATGACCAGTTACTTCACGACTGGTTTGGACGGTTCAGGCCAAATTGTGGCTGTCGCTGATTCGGGACTCGATGCAGATCATGGCGACTTTGGGTCTCGAGTTCTTTCCAGCAACGACGTCATAGGTGATGGCTCAACTGCCGACAAGCATTCTGGACACGGTACTCACGTTGCCTGTACGGTTCTTGGCGATGGCACGCAAGGTGGATATTCAGGTGTAGCCACATCCGCAGAATTATATTTCCAGGCAATGGAAAACGACAACACTGGTAACTTCCAATCACCTTCGCTGAATTACCTTCTCAACTCTGCGTATTCTGCCGGAGCCTATACGCATACAAACTCTTGGGGCTCTTCTCTTGAAAGCGATCAAGGTAAGTATACGTCCGAAAGCGAAGATGTTGATGACCGTTCAAACTACTACGACCGATACTACAACGGTCAAAACGGCCTTACCATCTTGTTCGCTGCTGGAAACGACGGGCCAAATTCAGGAACAGTAGGCGCTCCTTCAACAGCAAAGAACACCATTACAGTCGGCAATCATCAAAACCGATACTCTGGCTCTCCTGACTCGATTATGTCGGGTTCATCTCGTGGCCCTACCGACGATGGGCGCATCAAACCCGATCTCATTGCGCCAGGCGGCTATGTACGCTCATGTCGCGCCCAAGAAGCGGGCGATACAGGCGGTGCTACATGGTCAAACACATACTATCTCGAATATACGGGGACTTCCATGGCCACTCCGAATGCTGCAGGAGCCGCTGTAATGGTGCGCGAGTATCTCGAAGAAATTGCTCAAAGACCATCGCCTCAAGGAGCCTTGGTCAAGGCCTTGCTCATTTTAGGCGCTGAAGACGTCGGATCACGCGATATTCCGAACGATGACGAGGGATGGGGACGCCTCAATCTACGTAACACGCTTGCACCTACATCGGGTCAAGGGATTTGGGTCGATGACCGCTCAGTTCTTTCAGGCACTGGAAACTCAAAGACCTACACGTTCAACATCTCGCAAGGTAATTCCGGTTTCAAGACGGTACTGGCGTGGTCGGACGAACGAGGTTCTCCCTTCTCAAACACGCAATTGGTCAACAATCTCGATATCGAAGTTACCAACCCAAGCGGCGAGATTTTCTTGGGTAACGATTTTTTGAACGGCCGCTCTACGACAAACGGAGTATCAGACTCCATAAACAACGTCGAAGTTGTTCTTGTTGACAATGCAGAGATTGGCATTTGGACGGTCAAAGTAAAGGATGCCTACCACGGTGGAAGCAGAGCTCAACCGTTCGCTCTTGCCGTCATGGGGCATGGCGTGAATGACTTACGCCCTGACCCGGTCGTCCTTGAGGATGAATTTTCAATGTCTGTAACCATTCCTCAAGTTGGTGACGAATTGCAAGTGACAACCAAGGTGTTCAACGTCGGTAACGTCCGTTCCGACTTTTTCGAGATGGAGTTTGAAGTCGACGGGGTTCCTCTTGATTCCAAATCCATTGATTTAGGGGCAGGCTCAACCAAGACACAGGTTTGGTCTTGGACCCCGCAAGTCGCCGGTCAGTCGACGCTTTCTTTCGTTATCGATGCCAACGACGACATCGAAGAGATTTTGGAAAACAACAATCGTCATGATGTGTTGGTAAACGTTACCGCACCGGGGGTAAAACTCTCAGCAGACCCGCAAACCATCACTCTTCTCAACACCTCGCAATCAACCACTTCATGGAATTTAGTTCTCACCAACACGGCCCTTGTCTCAACCAATGCGAGTTTGCTCACTCAAGACGTGTTCAATGAAGACTTGGACCAGAACGTGCCGTGGTACGTGGGTTCAAACGAATCGAATTTCACGCTTGAAGGACAAGAATCGGCGAATATCGTCGTAACGCTCGTACATCCTACGCCTCCCCCCCCTGGCACATACCGTGTCGATTTACTCGGTATTGATGTCGACAACGGCGTAAACTATCCTTACATGCTCTACTTTGTCGTCCCTGACCTTCCAAATCTCCGTCTTGAGTACGATTACCAAGTTGTCCCCGTCTCACCGACTGAACCAACCAGTATTGACATTCGACTTTTCAACATCGGCAACGCCAACATTGGTTATGATTTATTCCTTGAAGCTCCCGCAGGTTGGGACGCTGGTTTCGATACCCTCTCCAGTGTTCCAGGGGCGAGTTCAGGTTCGACAGGCCTCATCACGAAAGACACACATCGTGACATAGGGATGTCGTTTACTCCACCGCAAGTCATGACTGGAGCAGGTGCTGAACGGATGGTTCGTTTGACCGCGATTTCACAGACTGAAGTAACGGAAAGTTGGATCTTCGACATCCCTATCAAGGTTGAAACTGTCAAAACGGTCGACATTGATCTCGAATCCAATATTGGCGTCTTACGCCCCGATTCGTCGTTCAGTATGCTGTTTGCTCTTGAGCACACAGGGAACGTCGATCTTTCATTCACGCCTTCGTTTGAATTGCCATCCGGCTGGGCAGTCACCTCCGGAATGGAGGCGTTTGATCTTCCGTGGACGTCTTCGAAAAATTTGCTGTTTGGTATTTCGGGAGACGGAACCGGGACCTCGGGCCAAGTGAAGATGCATCTTGACAGCGATTCAGACCGAATGACTTGGGTCGGGGAGTTTAACGTTGAATTGCTTGCTCAACCGACCATCAACTTCGTCCAGTTAGCATACGGAGGAGAAACTTGGGATTCTCCATTCGGATCCGGTTCTCATCCAACTGGAGTACCTCTTGAATTCACGTGGCTAATCGGTAACGATGCCAATGTCATATGGCAACCCATGGCTTCAGTAACGCTCTCGAGTGGACTGTTTGGCGAATGTACAACCATCGATTCAATTGGATTTGGAGACCTCGTTCCAGTCACATGCACCATCGTTATTTCTTCATCGATGGAGCCACTTTCGGAACCCTTCTTCGTTTTGAAACTCATTGGAGATGACGTGGAATCTACGCAAAACGTAGGCCTCTTGGTATCTACGGTTGTCGAATCGGCATGGTTGATGGAGCGCACATCCGAACTGACGACCGGTTCACAAGAACAGATACAAGTCACGCTGACCAATGTCGGAAACATCGCATATTCTCACAAGGTTGTTGTCACTGAGTCCAAAGATTGGACGGCCACAGTCGATGGCAATGATGTTTTGAATTTGGAACCGGGTGAATCGACAAAGGTTCGCCTCCTTGTGCGTGCTGACCGCCCTGGCGAGGGCACCATCACACTCGGATTACAGGGGGCTGAACAAATGACCAATTCCTCGTTTGTATTCTCTCTTTCCGCTTCCGGAGAACCGATCGGAACATCAGGACAATCCTTGCCAATCGCAGCAATTGGCATCGGCGCGCTTGTCGTCGCTTTACTCATCGGTGGTCTTTTGCTTTCACGCCGTAAGTCGAACTCCGAGTACGGCTTAAGCGGTCAACCGAATTTTACTCTAGCCCCGGGCGCACCAACTGCAGTTCCAATTGTATCGCAAGTCGCTACAACCGTCCCGGCACCAACATGTTGGTCATGCCGCCAAGCCATTACAGGCCCGATGCTCGGATGCCCTGGATGTGGGGCTCGCTACCATCGTCAAGATGAACAGTCTTGTACCTCGAGTTCACTTCAGCAATGCGTTAACTGCCAGGCTTCAACAACGACCTTCGTTCAAGCATGAGTTGATAAATTAGCCAATGTTGCTTGAAGCATCCGTGGGTAGCCTTTTGATAGTAAGGCTGCCACCGGGGGTCATGGACCCCCGAGAAAAGAAACAAAGTCACGCATCTAAACGTGCGCTCTTCCTTACTGGACTCCTTATGCTCTCCCTTTTGCCAATGGTTGCGCCAGGTGCGGTTGCGGATGAGGCTCGTGATGCAAGCATCACCATCCAAACCAGCCCAGCAAACGGCTTGGAAGTGAATCCTGGTGAATCAGGAGAGTATACTGTGCGAATCTACAACAATGGGCCAGAAGCCATCACAGTTCAACTTTCAACAAGTGAAGAAGCTACTCAAGAATGCGGCCAGTACACTTCAAACATCCAACAGATTCCAGGCGTCATTGAATCAGGTGATTTTGGTGAGACCACTATGAACATTTCACTCACTCAAACTGCGGAAGGCAGTTGCGATTCAACCATCACAGCACAGGCCGCAGAAGCTCCAACCCCTCCTGATGTGGCAGGTCAGCCCGCTACTGAAACCAAGACGGTTACAACAACGGCAGGCGATGGGTCTGGCTCAGCAGTGTTCGGAGTTGATTTGTCAATGGCTTCGGAGTCACAGCGAAGTCAACAATGGGCTGGAGAGTCGGTGATGGAATTCGACGTAATCGTTGAAAACACTGGACAGACCAATGAAACAATCGCTCTGTCGCTGTCTGAAGCAGATGGCAACGGTTGCATTGGTAATGTCGACGACCTCACCGTTGATCTCAGCGATGAAACCGTCTCACTTGACCAAGAAGAAACCGAGACAGTTACCGTTTCTGTTGAAGTCCCAGAAGGTCAAGAGGCAAGTAAATACTGCTGGGAAATAACCGGTACAGTGACCAGCGACCCTTCGCAAGAAGCATCCGATGTCGAAGAATTCGACCTCATCGTTCCTGAACTGCATGAATGCGAAATGGCCCTCTCAAAATCAAGCATGACGGTGGACCCTGGTGAAGAATCTGACTTGACAGCGACGCTTGAAAACACCGGGAACAGCGATTGGTCTGTAACCATGGCCAAAACCGGAAGCCGTGCAGGCTGGGTTTCGTTTGATGGCTCATCCTCCGGACTCTTGCCTTACGACGATGGCGAGGGTAGTCGGACGTTCGATTTGGTCGTCTCCCCGGACGATTCAGTTACGGCTGGCGACGAGACTGTGATTCAGATTCTTGCTAAAGATGGCAACTCAGTGAAGTGTTCTAAAGAACTGCGAGTGATCGTGGGACAGTCGTTTGGCGCATCACTTTCTCTTTCAACATCAACTCTCAATAACGTAGAGCCAGGTGCGAACGGTACAGTTTCTCTTACCGTTACCAATCAGGGTAATGGGCTCGACAATCTACGAGTTTCCTCTTCGGCACCTCCAGCAGGATGGAGTGTACAATTGGATTCAACGACCGTTTCAGTCGGCTCAAAGCACGGCTCGGATAAGAGTGAAACAGTCCAAGTCGTCGTCTCTCTGCCATCGTATGCTTTGGCAACTGAGCAAGTTCAAATCGCCTTCTCAGTTCTGCCTGCAGGCGGAGGAGTGGCTTATGCAGAGGTTACACTCACCGTTTCGGTGAAAGCCATACACGGCATCGAAGCCGAAGCAACAGCCCTCGAACAAACTGGGCGTTCAGGATCTCTCGTGAAGTTCCCAGTGACCATTCAGAACACTGGAAACATCGAAGATAACTATCGGTGTATAGAGCAAGACCAAACAGCATCTCCAGAATGGGATGTTCATTGTGAAGACGGTAACGGCAACATCATTTCTTCCTCTCAAGGTATCGCAGTAGCGGCTCAATCTTCCATCCAAGTCTTCATGGTCGTCAGCATCGACGGTGAAGAGGAACTCTCCTCATCACGGGTGACTGTACGTATCATCAACAAGGACGATTCTACGAACTCCGGAGACCAAGACGGTGACGGCTTGCCTGATAACCAACGTGAGTTCAAGTTCTTGGCCATTCTCTCGGACCGAGTATTTGCAATGGATGTTCGGCTCGTCGATGGCGGACTTGACCAGCGCTCTGGAACGGCTCTATTGCCGCCTTCCGGCACCCAAACATACGGCTTCTGGGTCAAGAATACTGGGGACGGTAACGATAAAGCCATATTCGATATTTCAGGTCTTGAAGGAATCGCAACTCGTTCACTCACCCTCAATGGCATTCCAGTCGATGGTTCGGTTGATGTACCGGCCGGGTATGGAATTTGGGACCAGAACAACAGTGAGTTCCTGCTCGACAATTCAAATGAAGCCATTGTAGGCTCGACCAAAGATGCCGCTGAAACACAGATGTGTGAACTTGGCCTGTGCGGGGGCGGCTATGAAGCGCGTCCCTTTGAACTGTACTTCGAAATGGAAATAACCGTCAACCCAGGTGCAGAAACTGGCGATGGAGGCATACTCGAAGTCGTCGTCGTCAGTACGAAGAATGCCGCAAACCGTTCTGGTCATTTCGACATTACACTCGATGTACAAATTCTCTACGAGTTCGAATTCGGCCTTGAGAATACGCCTACAGAGAGTGAACTTTCTTATCCCGATACAAAGCAGCTGCTCGTTAATTTGACCAACACGGGTAACATCAAAGGCGAAGTCCACGTCTTTTCTTCTGAGAGTTTCCGTGGTTGGTCGGTTGAATTGGGCGAACCCTCTGGCTCATCTTACTGTAAAATAATCAATAAAGAGTTCATTTGCGATATTGATGTTGGCCAAACAATCGTGATTAAAGTGACCGTTAAACCGCCAGTCGGTGCAGAAGTTTCGGACACGTACAAGTTCACGCTCTCCGCCGAGCCAGTCGAAACAGGTGTTGTCGACAGAGAAAACGTTGAGTTTACCATCACTGGCGAGGTGTCTTCAAATTGGTTGAGCCTTGGGTTTGAAAGCGAAGAAGTGACGGTCTATGGCGCCGGATTAGTAATGGCGCTCCTGGTTGTTTTTGTCCTTAGGTCATTCATCCGTGGTTCACGGTCTTGAAATTCTGCTTACTGCCTTGCAGTGGCCCGGTTTAAAGAATGCCAGATACGCTCTTTTCGTCGTGATGTTTTGGGAATACTTATGTGAGTCCCTCAAGTCGCTGAGATTGCGGAGCGTATGCTTTGCTCATGGGTGAAAATATGTCCGGACTCGAATCGGTTCCAAGTGCGTACCTCTCAATTGGATTTTTGACGGTTCTTGGAATCATCATGCCGCTGACAAATTTCCTCATCACTTGGGTTGTTCGCCCTCGTGTCGATCCTGCTCGACCTCACATCACCCGTTCGTATCTTTTGGAAGGCTATGAGCGCGACCACAGCCTCTACCCTCGTCGTTTGACAACCTTCGAGTGCGGCAGTGAGCCGGTCGGCGACGCTATGATTCAATTCCACTTCCAGTACTATTGGTACGCAATTATCTTCCTGGTTTTCGATGTCGCCTTCATGTTCCTCGTACTCGGCGGCATGGTTGCGGCCGATGCAACAACTCCGGGCGCAGCAGACAATGCGGTGTCGGAGGCCAAGAGTGCACTGACGCTCCTCGCCCTTTTCTTTGCCATAATGTCTCTCGGCGTTTGGTACGTGTTCCGTAAGCGAGGGCGCATTTACATTTGAGGTGGATATCATGGCAGAAGCAGGAGAAAATTTCGCAGCATTCAACAGTCGCGCATTGGTTGAGATGGTCGGTGGCGTCACCGATGAAGCTCTCAAGGCAACACGTATCAAGAAGTTCCTTGGAGTTCTTGCAGGCCGATATTTCAATTGGGCTGGCCGCAAATCATTGTTTACACTCCACTTGGGCATCAAGTGCTGTGCTATCGAGATGGCGGCTGCGGCAACTCCTCGATTTGACGGCGACCGATTCGGTGTTTTGTTCCGTTCGTCGCCTCGTCAATCCGATGTACTGCTCATCAACGGGCCAATCACAAAGAAATTCGCTGACAAGGTCGTTCGTCTATGGGAGCAAATGCCAGAGCCAAAGTATTGCATCGCCATGGGTGAATGCGCAATCTCTGGCGGACCTTACTTCCAATCGTACAACATCCTCGAAGGCGTCGACACCGTCATTCCGGTCGATGTCTACATTCCCGGCTGCCCTCCGCGGCCTGAAGCGTTGATTGACGGCTTTGGATTGTTGCGGGAGAAAATCATTCGAATTGGCGGCGCTCCAAGCGTCCAAAGAGCCAGTGAAAAGCCAGTCATCGTAGGAGAGGACTGATATGGTCGGCTCAATTTCCATAGAACAAAACACCACGGCTGCTGAAGCCAGCCTTGCAGCAATCAACAATCGATTTGGCGGAAGTGGCATCGACGTCTCCGTCCAAAACCATTCCAACGCCAAGAAATACGCGTTCGTCCGAATTGTTTGCCCACCTCAACACTGGTTGGCATTGGCAAAATGGATGAAGTATGACCTCGGAGTCAACTACTGTTCGATGGTCACAGGTACTCATTTCCCAGAGGGCCCTGATGAACGCGGATGGGAAGTTGCTTACCATTTCTTGAGGCAACCGATTCAAGACCAAACTCCAAACACATGCACTGTACATGATGTCAACGCTCTTTCAGGAATGGATATTCCTATGGAATATGAAGTGTTTATTCCACTCCCTCAAGGAGATTCGCCTATCGTGCCTTCAATCCAAAGCATCTGGGTTGGCGCAGATTGGAACGAGAAAGAAACTTGGGATTTGGTCGGCATCAAGTTCGAAGGCCACGTCAACATGCACCGTGTCCTCAACCCGAACGACAGCCCGGAAGGATTCCACCCGCTGCAGAAGCAACACAAGTTGCGATATCACGATCACAATGAAATGTACGATGACCCGCAAGGATTCATGCGTAAGCCAGCGGACGAGGGCCGCGTTAAGTGAGGTATTATTATGGCACAAATGTGGATTACAATGGGACCTCAGCATCCGATGACTCACGGATTGTGGACACTTCGCGTCAAGGTTGACGGTGAAACAGTTGTCGATACCGAAGCCGAACTTGGATACATTCACCGGGGCGTCGAAAAGATTTGCGAAGCACGAGACTTCACCCAAGTCACACCGTACTGCGACCGACTTTGTTACGTCAGTGCAATGACATGGGCAAACTCCTACATCTATGCGGCCGAAGACCTTCTGGAGGCAGAAGTACCGATTCGTGCAGAATACATACGCCTTATTTCGGCTGAATTACAACGGCTTGCATCGCACTTGATGTGGCTCGGTGCATTTGGACCAGATATTGGCAACTTGACGCTGATGACGTGGTGCATGCGTGACCGAGAAATGTTCCTTGACCTTTTGCAAGAACTTGGAGGTTCTCGAATGCACTACAATTACCCACGAATCGGTGGAGTAAAGCGCGACATGCCAATCGGTTTTGCTGACCGTGTTATCGCAAAGACAAAATTGTTCGAAAAGCGACTCGATGAATACGAAATGATGCTCGATGAATCGACCATCTGGCTCGTTCGATTGCAAGGTGTAGGCTATGCAAATGCTGAATCCATGGTCGAGGCTGGTGTATCCGGTCCAAACGTCCGAGCTGCAGGCGTAAATTACGACGTCCGTTGGGCTCACCCGTACTCAGTCTACGATGAAATCGACTGGGAACCAGCAGTTGAGAAACCTACCTCTGTGAAGGGTGCAGACTGCTACGACCGTTACCGTGTCCGTATGGAAGAAATGCGCCAATCGTGCCGAATGGTCCTTGATGCACTCAACAAGATTCCTGGCGGAAAGAACACCAATTACGCCAGTGGCGACGAGATGATTTACACGAAGGCTCCAACCCGAGCCCCTGAAGGAGCTACTGGTTTCAGCAATTACGAATGCACCCGTGGGGCCTCCCAATTCTACATCCAAGGCGGTGGCGAAGGACGTGGAAAGAACCCGTACCGTGTATCGATTCGATCGCCGATGTTCATCACTATTCCTTACGTTGCTAAGACGATGATTGGTTACAAGATTGCGGATATTCCTGCAATCATGGGTAGTTTTGACCCGTGCATTGGAGAAACAGACCGTTGAGGTGATTTGCTATGGATGACATCTACGATTTACGCGGTATCTTTCTCGGAAAAGACAGCATTGTCTCTTCTTTGATTACATCGGCCCTTGAAGGAACGCCGCTCGAAGAAAGTTCAGGTGATTTGGCTTTCTTGGCTGGTACTTTCGCCGTTGTGAACATCGTCTTTTTGATGCTGTTCTTCAGTCAATTCGCAATTCTATGGATTGAACGAAAGGCTGTAGCTCGTATGAACGACCGCCGTGGTGCAACCACTGCACTCCGCTCTCTTTGGGTCGGAGAAAACGGCGTCACCGCTGGCGAATGGTGGAAGATGCTACCGTTCGGTGGTGGAATCGTGGGTGCCATCAACAAGTTCCTCAACAAGAAGTTCGGTAACAGAGATGAAAACTTTCCAACCGTTGACCGTGTCAACAACCGTTCGTGGATGGGTTATTCGATTCTGCCAGGTTTCTTCCAGAACGTGGCTGACGGAATGAAGTTCCTACTGAAGGAACACATGGTCCCTCGGCGTGCAGATAAACTCATTTTTGAGGTATCACCGTTTCTTATCGTTTCCTCGACTCTACTGATTCTCGGTATCATTCCTCTTTCAAGCGGTATTTATGCGACAAATCCGGACCTTTCCATTCTCTATGCTATTGCTATTTTTGGTATTGCTCCAATCGGCGTTTTCTTTGCCGGTTGGTCATCCAACAACAAGTATACATTGATTGGTGGAATTCGTTCTGCTGCACAACTTACTGCATACGAAATACCTCTTTTGCTTACACTTTTGTCCGTTGCAATTCTTTCGGGAACATTCAACATTATTGAGAGCATTCACTTCCAACACGCTGCAGGTTCATGGAACCTGTTCTTGATGCCTCTTGGCGCCGTCCTGTTCCTTGTGACCATGATTGCAGAGGTAGAACGTGTACCGTTTGATATGCCTGAAGCTGAGGCTGAATTGGTCGAAGGATGGTGGACTGAATACGGAGGTATGCGATTCGGTATGCTGTTCATGGCAGAATACATTCGAACGTACGCTGCCTGTTTCTTGTTCACGCACTTCTTCCTTGGCGGATGGCACCTTCCTTTCCAAGGCACGATAAGTCAAATCCCAGTTCTCGGTGACGCATACGTTTTGATTCCTGGCGCTGTTGTTGTCTTGCTCAAGACATGGCTTGTGTTCCTTGTCGTGTTCGTATGGGCTCGTTTCTCTCTTGCTCGTATCCGCACCGACCAAATCCTTGAATTCGGATGGAGAATGCTTCTGCCTCTGTCGGTCGTTCAAGTTGTTCTGTCGTCAGTCTACCGACTCTATCTGTTCAAGCCAGATAATTTGAGCTACACTGCTAAAGGCGGCAATGCTTGGGACGCATTCGGCATCCCTATGCTTGTCCCAATCGTTACAACCCTCTTTTGGGTCGGTGTATTCTATGTTCTTCTCAACGATGAAGACAAGGACGCTGCTCCAGACAGAATGTATCACGTTTACACATTACAGCCCGCGGGAACGCACACTCCGGGCAAGGACTGAGGTGAATAATTATGCCAATGCATCCACACGCAAAACCGAATTTTAGAAACCTGTTCTGGTACCCGTTCAAGATTACCCTGATCACCGCTCTTCGAACCTTCCCATTCTTTGGTAAGCGCTTCGGAAAGAGACTTGACTGGGGCTACCACAACTCCGAGCATCCTGAATTCCTCGACGATGGAAGCAGGTCTCGAGCAGGTAAGACCTCAGAGTTCAACGACATCACCGTCCAGACGTTTGCACCAGACCGAGTTACTTCTGACCTGTTCCCTACTCTTTGGAAGCCTCAAACTGTTCAGTACCCCTACGAACGTCTTGAGGAAATGGAACCTTGGCTTTTCGTCCCAGGCAATTACAACGGTCGAATCGGCGTCATTTGGGAAACGTGTACAGCGTGCAAATTGTGCGTTACTGCTTGTCCAAACGATTGCCTTCACATGACCACAGAACTTCGTGTTGACGTTCTCGACGGGGCAGATGGCGAACACGGTGGCATGGGTGGAGAACTCGAAGTCGGCGGTCACGCAGCAACTCTTCTACCTGAAGTTGTAGCAACCCTTGATGATTTTAATCACGTCACTGCGCACACGGACACTCCAAACGAATGGAGATTTGGTGAAGTGCTCGACCTTTCAGGCAGCACTGCAACCGTTCGATGGAACGATTCTGGCGAAGAAGTCGATATCGACCAATCCGAATTGCGAGTGGCAGACGATCAAATCGTTTCTGGCCGTATTGACTTGGGACGATGCATGTTCTGCGGATTGTGCATGGAAGCATGTGGTTTCACATCTTTCTTCATGACCAATGAATACGATGGAATGTCTGGATTTACTCGACAGGAACTTTGGATGGATGCCAGTAGAACCCGTGTTTTACCAGGAATCCACCAAGAAGCAGTCGATACTGAATTGGCCAAGCGTGCAACCAAAGAACGCACGAAGCGTGCTAAGAAAGCAGCTAAGGCTGCTGAAGCAAAGGCTGCTGAGGAGAGTGCTTGAGATGGATATCGCAAGTGTTGCTGAAACGGGTGTGTTCTTTTTGTTCGCGACCATTGCGATTCTCGGCGCTCTAGGGCTTGTATTGGCCCAAAGAGTCGCCCACTCTATGCTTTCTTTGATTTTTTCTTTCATGGCCGTTTCTGGAATTTTCATCCTCTTGGGTGCAGAGTTCTTAGCAGCTATTCAGATCTTAGTTTACCTTGCCAGCGTTGGTTTAGTCGTCTTGTTCGGCATAATGCTCACCCGTCGACAAATCCTAGAGGAGGACTTTGAATGAAACTCGTTTCCTTGTTCACCCGCATGGGCTTGCTTGCTTTAGGTATGATTCTCGTTTCTGTTCTCAGCGCTGACAGCGTTTGGGCTAACAGCAGTGACGAGTACCCAACCACGAGCGGTTTAGCCGACTCACTCCTCAACGATTGGGCTCTTCCTTTGCTCATCCTCGGCATACTCATGTCGATGGCCATGATTGGTGCTGCATACCTCGTTCGTGACGAGAGAATGGAGAACCTTCTTTGGGAATTTGGAACCGGTGAGACACAGGTTATCGAAATAGAAGAGGAAGACGATGACGACGATGACGACAATGCCGACGATGCAGTGGAAGAAGAAAAGGCAGACGAGTCGGCAGACGAAGAAGAGGCAGAAGAGGTAGAAGTTACAGAAGAACCTGAACAACCTGAAGAACTAGAAGAGGCGGACGATGCTCAAGAGGCTGAATCTGTCGAACGTCAGGCTCGCATGGACGAAGAACTCGAGGAACGCCGAAACCGTCTGGAAAGTTTGGACGAAAAGGCACGAAAGAAGGAAGAAGAACTCATTCGTGTTGCTGAGAAAGCAAAGACAATCGATTTTAGCACTCTGGGTTTTGCCAGTGCTTCTGACTCCGACGATTTGCAGAGAATAAAGGGCGTTGGTCCGTTTATTGCTGAGAAGTTGAATGCTCTTGGAATCTATACCTTTAGCCAACTGGCCAATATGACTCCAGAAATTGAAGAAGAAGTCAACGTGGCCATTGAGTTCTTTCCAGGCCGAATCAAGCGAGACGAATGGGCGAATCAAGCCCGTACGTTGCTTGGAGGTGAAGAAGAATGATTGATCCAGCCTTAGTATCTGCACTCTCTGCACTGATGTTTGTTATTGGACTTGGCGGAGCCTTCACCCGAAAGAACGCTATTATTGTCCTCATGTGCATCGAATTGATGCTGAACGCTGCGAACATGCAATTTGCAGCAGCAGCAGTCCATCACGGCGATACGACCGGATGGGTTTACACGCTCTTTGCCATTGCCATTGCAGCCAGTGAAGTGGCGATTGGCTTGGCGATTTTCTTGGCCGTTTACGGACAGCACGAAACGATATCATTGGACGACGTGGATGTCCTGAAGAACTGAGGTGTTTGAATGGCAAGTACAGAAGTTACAACAACAATCCAATCGGAGTGGCTTGATTTCGCCCCCCTCATCATTCTTTTACCAATGGTTGCATTTGCCGTCATCTTGTTCCTTGGACGTGTGTTCAACGGTAACCCGTTTTGGAAAAACACGCTCAAAGAAGGCGGTCTCATTGCTCTGCCAGTAATGGGTGCCAGTTTGGTGCTCTCGCTGCTTTTGATTTCTGAGTTTCTTGGAGGCTTCAATCCTCTCAAAGTGTTTGACCCTGCAGTTGCTGATAAGATCGCTTGGGTAAACTCAGCGGTATGGAACGGTGGCAGTACCGTCACTCCTGTCTCATTCGGGTTCGGAATCTACGTCGACCACGTGACTGTTATGCTGTTGTTTGTTGCTGCTTTCTTGTGTTTGCTCATCAACACGTTCAGTATTGGATACATGAACACGGACCCAATCAACGACAACCGTAACCACCGCTTCTATGCAGAATTCGTTCTGTTTTGTTCTGGTATGCTCGGAATGGTTCTCTCGGATTCGTTCCTTTGGTTGTTCATTTTCTGGGAAATCATGGGTCTTTGCTCGTACCTTCTTATTGGGTTCTATTACGAACGCCCAAGTGCAGCATCTGCGGCAAAGAAGGCTTTCATGACCACTCGCATCGGCGATGTATTCCTTATGATTGGACTGGTCATGCTCTGGGACCTTTTCGGCTCGCTTGACTATGCGGTTGTCTTTGACACCCATAACATCGAGGAAGTCGCTAAGCATTCAGCTGGAACACTGCAATGGGCGCTTGGATTGATGTTCATTGGCGCAGTTGGTAAATCAGCTCAATTCCCACTCCACGTTTGGTTGCCAGACGCTATGGAAGGACCAACGCCTGTTTCTGCACTTATTCACGCAGCAACCATGGTTAACGCAGGATTGTACCTTGTTGCTCGAATGTTCCCATTCTTCGGAGCAGAAGCGCTTCAAGGAGACCTCGAAGACCTCGCCTTCATCATCGCTGCTGTTGGTGGAATTACCGCAGTTATGGCTGCAGCAATCGCTTTCGTTCAGATGGATTTGAAGAAGGTCCTCGCCTATTCAACCATGAGTCAATTGGCCTACATCTTCACCGGTCTAGGTTGTGCAATGTATCTTGCAAATACACTCGATTGGCATCATGATGATGATGCACACTACATCGTTGTCGTCGCCTTCGGAGCAGCACTGTTCCACCTCTTCAACCACGCCATGGCCAAAGGTATGCTGTTCATGGCCAGTGGTTCGGTGATTCACGAAGTTCATCACGCTCATCACCACCTCCACCACCACGACGACCATGGCGATGGGCACGGTGACGATCATCATGACGATGATTTCGATGCACAATCGATGGAGAATATGGGTGGCTTGGCATCGAAAATGCCGATTACTGCTACTGCAATGCTCGTCGGTTCAGCCTCGATTATGGGCTTGCCACTTATTGGTGGATTCTGGTCGAAGGAAGGCATCATTGCCAACGCTTGGCGAGTCGCTCAAGACGACCCGCGCTTCTTCCTACCTGCTACATGTGTACTTCTTGGTGCGGCTATGACCGGTTTCTACATGTCACGAATGTGGTTCAAGACCTTCGCTGGTAAGCCTAACAACGAGATTGCAGCTCACGTCGGACCTACCAACACATGGATCAAGACACCGTTGTTTATCCTGACCTTCGTCACACTCTCGTCCGTTATCTTTGCTGGATTGGGCTTCACCCATTGGGCTTCAGACAACTCGTATGAGCTCGGTGAGAAAGGCTTACTCAAGGGACTTGTTTACGAACTGGAACACGCCTTTGCAAATTCCGACGCCTTCTTCTTTATCCTTACTTATGTTGCGATCTTCTTGGGTGCTGTTGTCGGTCCTGGGCTTGCTATGGCTCTTTACGGCGGTAAACTTGCAGAAGGTGAAGAAACGAAGCCTTGGATGCGCCCAGTTATTCAACTCAGCGCTTGGGTCAACAAGCGCTTCCACTTCGATAATTCTGCATTTGCAGAATCCACTTTGGCCACGGCTCTTGAAAACCGTCTTTACATTGACGAATACTACGATAAGGCCATGGTAAACATCGTGGCAGGCTTTTCCAACAAGGCTGCCGAAGCAGACAGTGAAGTCATTGATGGAACCATCAAGGCAATTGAAAGCGGTTCCCAATCGCTTTCATCCGTCGTTCGCTCGATGACCACTGGCTCTGCACGCGATTACATCCTCATGGTGGCTGTTGGAACATTAGCAATCTTCATGCTAATCTGGGGGGTGGCTTGAATGCAAGATTGGATTTCCTTGCCGCTTGTCGGTTTTCCCTTGATATCGAGTCTTCTTCTGTTGGTTTTCGTTTCGAATGCAAGCGAATCGATGCGAAACAAACTCTCTGACCCGATTCGAATGGCCTGCTTGGTGTTCTCGTTAATTCTCCTCGGAATCACCACTGGTATGTTCTTCCAGTACTTTGGCGACGTCAGTTGGGAGGGTATCGGTTTCAATCAATACGAGTACTCGCATCGCTACACTTGGATTGAATCACTCGGTATTCATTGGACCGTTGGTTTGGACGCACTCTCCTTCCCAATGGTTTGGTTGACTACGTTCCTTCTTCCTGTTACCATTGTTGCGACATGGAACGAAAAGAACGGCGCAACCTACTTCCCAATTGTTTTGGCAATGGGCGGGGCCTTGATCGGCGTTTTCGTTGCACTTGACTTGTTCATGTTCTACGTGTTCTGGGAATTGACACTTATTCCAATGTTCTTCCTCATTCTCATGTGGGGCGGTGCGGACAGAAAGTATGCTTCTCAGAAATTCTTCATCTACACTTTCACTGCTTCAGTTGTGATGTTGCTTGGTCTGGTCACCCTCTACTTCTTCCAAGACCCTGGGAACCCACTGGATTATGCAGGAAGCATGACCGGTCGAAGTTTCGATATTCCGACCATCACCCAACACGCCCTCGCTGAGAACAGCAACGGCAACTGGTACCTTGGAGCCAACATTCAGAAGGTTCTGTTCGCAATGCTCATGCTTGGATTCTTGGTGAAACTTCCAGCAGTTCCTTTCCACACTTGGCTGCCTGATGCTCACGTTCAAGCACCAACTGGCGGTTCAATGCTGCTTGCAGGTGTTATGCTCAAGATGGGTGCTTACGGCATGTTCAGACTTCCAATCAGTCTGTTCCCGCATGCTTTGGAGTACTTCCAACTCGCCTTGATGATCATCGGTATGGTTTCGCTTGTTTGGGGAGCCATCGTCTGTTTGGGTCAAACCAATCTCAAGAAGATGGTTGCCTACTCATCCGTCTCTCACATGGGTGTTATCCTCATCGGAATCGCTACAATGCAACCAATGGGCTGGGCAGCAGCACTCTTCATGATGTTCGCTCACGGTATCATTAGCCCAATGCTTTTCGCCGTCTGTGGCGCTTTCAAGCACCATTACCACAGCATGGAAATCGGTGCAATGCGCGGCATGGCCAAGCACTCTCCTTGGATTGCCACCTCGATGATGTTCGCTTGGATGGCTTCGCTTGGTCTTCCGCTTCTGGCAGGATTCGTTGCTGAAGTCATGATGCTCATTGCATTGTGGTACTTCATCGAAGCCAACGGCTGGAGCGTCTTTTGGATGGTCGGTCCGGCAATTGTACTTGCAGTGACCGCCGCTTACTATCTTTGGTCGATGCAGCGAACAATCTTTGAGGGTGGAGACGAAACTCAACCTCCTGCATCGTTGCACGGAGAACCCGTGCCAGACCTTGCTTCGCCTGAGAAGCTGGCTATGCTCATTTTGGCAGCCTTCACAATCCTGTTCGGTGTCATGCCGTGGATTGGTCTGGATATGATGCATGATTGGACAAAGCAAATCTTCGAGGGATTGATTTTACCAATTCTTGGCGATTTTAACGGAGGTATCTGAAATGTCGAATCTAACTGAAATCGAACCGTTCTCCGAAGGATTCGTTGAAGCCATGGGACCAGAATTGATTCTGTTTGCTGGCATGCTTCTTCTTATCATCGTACCAAATCTTGGTCAAGGTACATTCCGCATTCCTGGAACTCAAGTGAGACTACAATGGCTTCTTGGTGGTAAAAGGTTTGAATTCACCAGTGACCCACGTCTGCCTGCTTGGCTGGCAACCCTCACTCTTGGTGGTGCATTCTTCAATGTCCTCTACACATTCAGCCAGGGACTCGACCGAGTTGCTATCGTCAGTGAATCCGGTAAGCAATTGCTTCTTATCAACGGCTTCAGTCGGATTTTCGAATTGATTTTCTTCGGTGCACTTGCGCTTGCTGCCTTTTCCAGCATGAACCGCCTACGTGTGAACGGTGTTGGCTCCAAGATCTCAGAAACTGAATTATTCAACAACCGACGACAGGCTGATTTCTACATCCTCATGGTGACATGTGCACTCGGAATGTCCGTTGTTGCACTCGCTCAAGATCTGTTTGTTTTGTTTATTGGTCTTGAATTGGCCTCGTTCTCCACCTACGTCTTGGTCGCTTTCCTCAAGGAATCCAAGGTGGGTGTTGAATCCGGTATGAAGTACTTCATCGTCGGTTCAGTGGCTTCAGGTGTCGGGCTTTACGGTCTTTCGATGCTCTATCTCTGGGCAGGTTCGCTGCAATTCGATGTACTTGCTACCGCTTTTGCTACGACCAGTTCAACTGACATGGCTCTACCTTTGATTGGAATCGGCTTTGTGCTGGTTGGATTTGGTTTCAAGGTCAGTGCAGCACCGTTCCACTTTGCTGCCCCTGACGCCTATGCTGGAGCGATAAGTCCAGTTGCCGGGGTTCTTGCAACAGCCAGTAAGGCCATGGGAATGATTGGATTGGTTCGTATGTTGTTGATTGTGGCAGCACCTGAAACTGGTGACGGCAGTGCTATCTGGCTTGTTTGCCTTGGTGTTCTTGCAGCAGTTACCATGACATGGGGCAACCTTGCCGCACTCGGCAGCGATAATCCCAAGCGTATGCTCGCCTACTCTTCAGTTGCTCATGCAGGATACATGCTTGCTGCACTTACTGCAGTTGGTGCTTGGAACTGGGACGCAGCAGTGTCTGGCGATGCCGGTGCAGCAGCAGTTGCAGTCATGACAGCGGTAATCTTCCACTTGCTTGTTTTGGTTGCCTTCAAACTCGGGGCTTTCCTCGTGCTGTCTATTCTTGAATCAGAAGGCGACGTTTCCCGTTTGTCTTCGCTTGGCGGCCTGGCAAAGCGAGAACCATTGCTCGCAGTCTCGATGTTTATCTTCATGATTTCACTCGCAGGTGTTCCTCCAATGGCAGGTTTCCTTTCGAAGCTACTTGTCATCATGGGAATCGTTCGCGTTGCTGTTGGCGACATGGGTGCGGAACTCGCCGATGGCGGCATCTATGCACTTGGCGACATGCACTGGGTTTGGTGGCTTGCATTGTTGATGGTTCTCAATTCTGCCATCTCGATGTTTTACTATCTTCGTGTTGGTGTTGTCATGTTCTTTGACGAACCTGAAGAAGGCCGTGAAGGGCCACTTCCGTCCGGGTGGCAAGTTCGTGCAGCCATCTTTGCCTGTGTCCTAACAACACTCATCATCGGTGTTGCCGGAGATGCTGTGCTTCGCCTCTGTGAAATGGCTGCTCAAAGTCTCAATTACGATTGGTGAAGCCGTTCTTTCGGCTTAAACGCCTTATTGCGGGACTTTTACGACTGATTCTTGGGTGCTGTATTCAAGAAGGGTCGGCTGTTGGGATAAACAGGTGAGACTACTTGGGTCGACGTTATGAAGAAAAAGTGGATGTAGAGGAGCTTGCTCGTCTTGAAAATCCAGGAGATGCGTCTGGCGGTAAAATCCGTGTCAAGATGCCAAACCGGAAAATCAACGAGATGTTCGCATTTGCTGAACAAATTCTCGGTGGACGGCGTGTTACCGTTCTTTGTGAAGACGGTGAAACTCGCATGGCTCGTATCCCAGGTAAGATGCGCCGGCGACAATGGGTCCGTGATGGAGATCTAATCATCGTCTGGCCATGGGATTTCCAAGATTCCAAAGCAGATGTGAAGCACCGCTATACAAAGACACAAGCAATGTACCTTTCACGCAAAGGCGTTCTTCCAAAGGAGTTGGACTTCTTTGGCATGAATACCTCAAACGATGATGATGACGATGAGTTCTCTGATACCTTCGGCACAATGGATGAACCTGAAGAAGAAGAAACAGAGGACCTGTTTGGCGACGATGGAGACGACGACGGTGATGATTTGTTTGGTTCTGACGATGACGACGACGAAGATTTGTTTGGTTCTGACGACGACGACGATGACGATGACGACGATGTGTTCGGTTCAGGTGATGATGCTGAAGAAGCCGTTGCTGCGGAAACCGTTGCTGCAGAAGAGGTTCCACATGTCCCTGTTGAAGAATATCCAGCAGAAGACGATACTGACGATGACGACGATGACGACGAGGACCTCGAAGCCTTGTTTGGTTGAAGTGAATCAAGACCCTGGGTGGGCAAATGGCGAAAGGAAACGACTGGGACGACGAGTTGGGTTCCAACAAACGCCAGCGTAAACGCCGCCGTCAACATAAACAGCCTCGCAAGCAATCTTCGTCTGAACAAGGCATGGATGAAGATTTTGCCAGAAACGAACAAGATCATTTCCTCAGTAATCTTGAGGCTAAATCCGGTGCATTCAACTGGATGAAGGAAGACCGCTACAAACGCATGTTCAGAGATATTGAATCAAACATACAAGGTGCGTTAGGGACCGGGACATACGACTGGGTCGACCGTCGAGTATTCGACCAAGTCTTTGACAGAATGACCCTGATGTCGCTGTATAAATTGATGAAAGCAGGCACACTCGATACGCTCGATTTCCCGATTGCTCGCGGTAAGGAAGCGCACGTCTTTCACGCTACAGACATTGATGGGAAAGTTGTCGCAGTGAAAATCTTCCATACCTCGAATGCCGTATTCAAGAATCTCATTCAATACATCGAGGGCGACCGTCGGTTTGGCGGTCTGCGACGCAGGCATCGAGATCTGGTTGATATTTGGGTTCGTAAAGAACACCGAAATCTATCGCGTTTGTCGCGTTGGGGGTTGAATGTTCCACGACCGATTGGTATTCACAAGAACGTGCTTGTGATGGAGTATATTGGGACCGATGTATCGGCTTCACCTAAACTTCGTGAAGTCAAAGTCGACGACCCGGAAAGTGTATTCGATGATTTACTGGAATTTTTGGCCATTTGCTGGCAAAAAGCAAACCTTGTCCATGGTGATTTTTCACCGTATAACATACTCTGGCATGATGGAAGAGCCATGGTCATCGACGTAGGACAAGCTGTAATTCAGACCCATCCTAAAGCACAAGAGTTCCTCGTTCGAGACGTTACTCGACTGGTCGAATGGGGAAAGAAGAACGGCATTAAGGTTGAACTTGCAGAAGCAATGTTTGAGGTGCTCAACATGAACCTCGACCATGTACAACAGCAGACTTTTTCCGAAGAGGAATAATCACTCTTCGCCCCAACTGACTTCTTCGTCTTCGGCGAGTTCCATCATCTCAGTAACTGCATTTGCATCTTCAGGGTCTACTTGGGATGCACGCATACGCCGGTTTCTCCGATCCGACAGGTCGGACAGACCCGGGACAAGTCCTTCAAATCCAGTTGGAGGCACAACTATGTCTTCACGAACTTCGATGCTGTCGAGTTGCCGATTAACGATTCGTGAGCGCCTTCGGTCTCTTTCCAGGAAGTTAAGCACGGTGCCGTGTTCTGCACCCCCCGCAATCATTTCCACAGCCTGACGAGCAGCAGAAAGTCCTTCTTCTTCTCCAACCAAAACAACCGTTGAGTTGTAGATGGTGATTTGAGTTTCGGTTAACCCTTCGATGAGTTTGCGAATTTTACCTTGGCTTCCAATGATTCGGCCACGGATTCTTCGCTGCTGGTTTGATCTCTTGCCGACGAACTTTCGGATGTCAACCAGTTCGAAGAAGTGATTGTCTTCGAGCAGTTGAATTGCTGCTTTTGGCGCCATTCCCCTTCCGATTGCCTTGATGACGTTTGGAAATTTCATTGCCTTTACTGGATCGTAGGTTCCCGGTTCGCCCCAGACCACTTCGACATCACCGGTTTCCGAATCGATGTTGAACTCTTTACATCCGGATGCATTGCGAAGAGACTTCGCAGTCGCACCTTTTGAGCCAATAAGAACCGCAACACGGTTCATCGGGACACGAGGCAGAGGCTGGCGCATGGCTAATCCTACAGCCAACCTCTTTTCAATCTCTTGTTCGACGCTGGATTACACTTATCGCAAACCCAGCCAAGAGAAGCAGCAGAACTGAAGGGGCAAAAGACGGTACTAAGCCCGGAGAACCAATTGAAGCACCGGTTACAACCATGTGGTTGTAGTTGTTCCCTTCATCGTATTCGTCGATGACGTTCACGTAGTCGATAACTAAGCGTAAGTCAAACTGACCAGTCTTAGGGACAGTGTAATTCCAAATCAATAATTCTTCACGGTCTTCAAGAGAATTCATTTCTAAGGTTCGTGATTCCATAACCGTCCATGTTACGGTGGAGGTGCGGTCTGCTGGTGCTGATTCAAGCCGAACAACGACGCTTCCGCCGTAATCTTGGTTACTCTCCAGTAGGCTGGTTATGGTGACGTTTCCATCGGCTTCTCCGGGTCGAACAATGAGGCGGTCAAGGTTGGTTTCGGTAGCGTTCCAGTACAGGTCAAGACCTGGAAGAATTTGGTAGGAACTTGGATTTGAAGTGTACTCGTTTCCAGCGTTGTCAACAACGATGGCTCGGAACATCAAATATTGGCGTGACTTTGTAGCCCAACTCGCTAATCCAATCGACCCATTTAGTCCTGGAGAACTCATTTGTAACCAGTTGCCAGTGAGGTCGGGAGTTTGTCCGACACCGTTTGAATCGAAACCGAATTGAATGTATGAGTTGGATGCATCAATACCTGAACCGTCGTCAACAGCATTGAATTGTACATTTGCCGGTCCGTTGCGACTCGTTGTTAATTCGTCAACCGTCCATCCAATTGATTCGGGCAGTGTATCGTCGATACGAACATCGATTTGGGTTGTTGCACCGGTGTTTCCTACCCGGTCAATTGAGCGTATTGAAATGGTGTGCGTGCCTTCGTTGAGGCTTAGTTGGATGGAATCTGAAGTTGTGCTGTTCCATTCGATGCCGTCCAGTGAATATTCTGCGGAAGCAACGCCGCTTCCTTGCCCATCATCGGCATTGTTAATCAGTCCACTCAAGGTGACATCGGTTGTTTTCTGCCAACTGGAACCGTCTCCAACCGTTACGGAAGAAAGCGTTGGCCCGGTTCTGTCGATGCCAATAAACAACGTTTCAGTCGTCGATAAACTCGAACTGTCGTACACAGTGAGTCGTGAGTTCCAAGTTCCTTCTGCCATAGCCCCACTGCTCCAATCCCAGCCGTAAGCAAGGCTTGCCGGTCCATCGTTGGAAGGCGCACCAGGTCCCGGTACATTGGTGATGGTAGCGTAACTGAGATCATCATCGCTTGCACCCCAACGGTAAGCAATCGTTCCGTCACTTGCAAAGCCAAACCACGCTCGGTCGGATGCCGAAGTGCCTCCTCCTGCTGCTGCATTAAGGGCAGTAAAGATGGTAATAACTGGGACTTGATTAACGATGTTGAACGTGCCAGATGTTGCAACGACGGATTCATTGACATCATCATCCCATGCGGTTGCCCGCAGTGTGTAGGAGGCATTGCTGTAACTTGTTGAATCAAAGTATGTTAGCCAAGGCGTCGATGTAAGATTGGTGACCGTTGTCCACGTATTACCATCGCTGGACAGCTCGATAAGGAGCGATGATACATTTGCCTCACCGCTCATTGAGAAGGAAAGGCTGAACAGCCCAGTTACGTCTTGGTTTTGCGTCGGGCCGTTCGAAAAACTAAGCGAGAGGTCTGAAGCAGTAAAGAAACTGGATTTCGAATCATCAAGTTCGAGATTCACCGCGGGCGTTGTGCTCACGAAAAGAAGGAGCACGACGAGGATAACACTCGGCCAACTCCTTCCCATGATGCTGTGACGGGTGCGGTTATCCTTGAATGCTCCCCTTCATCGTAGCCGTTTGATGTCAAATGCTTTGCGTCTTCTTCTTGTCAACGACTACGTGCAATCTGGAGTTGACAAATCTCAGCCTTGATGTGGTTTTTTTTACGGCTCGCGGAGATGGGTTCAAGTGCTCCGCAGGTTGTCGATTACCTACATGGCAAGCGCGTGGAAGCCGATATTGGCAATTCTTCTTCTTTGTATCGCATCAGTTCCGATGCCAGCAACGGCAGAGCAAAGCGGATCGATTCAAGCCAGTCCGAGCACGGTTGCCCTGCAACCATCCAATCCCGTAGCAGGCGGTTCGGTCACGATTAACCTGCAATTGTACAACAGCGGTAATTATGCAACCGATGTTGAATATTCTTTCTATCGTGATTCCAGAGGCCCTGACCAACTTCTCAAAGAAGCCACCATCGATATTGATACGGAGACTTCAGCCCAAGTTACAGCGGTATGGAACGGTCTTACCGAAGGCGACCACGAGGTTCACATCACCTTTGAGCATCCTCGTAATTCTGGCAACGAAGCCCATTTCTGGGTTGATTTCACCGTCACAGGACTTCCGAACCTCAAGGTAACGCAAACCGAACTCACACCTTCAACAGGAATCTTTTCAGGTGATACAGTAACGCTTTCTTCACTTGTTCGTAACGTGGGAAGCGAGCCTGCAGTTGCAAGCACTCTCCACATCGATTTACCTGGTTCCAGCGACCAAGACCTCGTTACACCACCTATCGCCGCCGGGGCAACAGAATGGGTCAACACGACGTTCACAGCTCCAGAAAGTGGTTCTCACATCCTCTATCTGACACCCGATTACCAAGATGCAGTTCAGGAATCATCTGAGTTCAATAAAGTGGTCGAGGTTCCACTGACCGTCGATACTCGAATGGATGTATTCCATATCGGAGAACTTAACGTAGAAATCGCTGATGGCGCCCTTCAAGGTCCTTGGGTTGTGTCCGGTAAACTGGGTCGAACCAACGGGACCGGCGTATCCGATGTGCCCATGTGGCTCCAAATCTCAACGTTAACCGGGCAACTTGTAACCACTGCTCCATTCAGCGTATCGTTGAGCGGAACTGGATACGCTGAGTCCACATGGAGTCATTCCCTTACGGCTGCAGAACTCGATGGCCTGCCGGCAGGAACCCACACCATTACGGCCAAGATTGACCCATTCTCAAATGCGGCATTTACACAGGAATCAACGGAGAACGATGAGAAATCCTCTACACTCTCCAAATTTGAGGTCCCTGACGTTTTCGTTGATGCCAACGCCATTGCATCTTCCCCATCGGTCAACTCCGGAGATTCAGTCGAATGGCGTGTAAGCATGGTCAATACCGGCGACATCCGGGTTTCCGGCCGATTGCATTACACATGGGAAGAGACAACGGAAACTTCTCCAATTATCTATCTTGATTCAGGCCAGGATTTCACCTGGGTCATCGAATTAACAACTTTAATCGGTGCGCACGAAGCTGACTTTGAAGCACAATGGGTTGCTTCTTCCAACAGTTGGGATTCAAATCCCTTGAACAGCGTTGCAACAGGCATGGTTTCAGTTGAAGCTGAATTGCGCCTCAACTGGGCTCTTTCAACGCTTGAAGTGACCGATTCGGATGGTTCAGCGTTTGCCCTTCCAATGACGCAAGGCATTGACTATTCTCTTTCGATTGATTTGACCAGCACAGCCACCGGTTTGGTCACCTACGATTGTCTTGATGGCAACGATGATATCATCAGCACTATACAGGCTGAAGTGGTTAACCTCGGTGATAAGGTCACGCTTGAATGTGACTTCACGGCTGTTGCTCCATCGACCGTGGTTCGGTTGGTCCCCTCTGATTCTACCATTTCCAACACCTTCACTCGAACCTTCAACACGGTATTGAGTGGAGAAGACTTGGATGACAAAAATTCCAATTCTGAACTTGGAACATTCACTTTGATTGGTATCGTTGCCTTTATCTTGATTGCAATTCTTGCGATTTCAGTGTTCTTAACTCGAGAATCTGAAGATGAAGTTGAGCGTGATATTTTCGATTACTGTCCAGCATGTGACGGTGAACTTGAGGGTGATGAAGACCGTTGTCCTCACTGTTCATTCAACCTCAAAAAGGCAAGAAAACAATTCCACGATTGCAACGAATGCGGCGAGTCGATTCCAGACTTGCTCGATAACTGCGTTTATTGCGGTGCAGACCAAGATGTATCCTCCTACTTTGAGAAGCGCGAACGTAAGGAGCGCTCAGTCAAAGAAACTGTGGCTCTACCAGAAGAAATTGACGAAGACGCCATCGTGACAGGAACTGAGAACTTTGCTCAAGCGGTCAAGGAGTTTGGATACGATGAAGATCAACTCGAAGAAGAATGGGATGAAAACATCGTTTCTGCTGAAGCAGAAGTCGAAGCAGCCTATGACCGTCGGAATGCCGATGATATTCTGCGTGAAGACATGACTGAAGAGGAACTAGAAACCTATCTGACCACGGTTACTACAACCCTCAAGAGCATGAAAGACTTGAGCGATAATACCACCGATATTGATGCAATTTTGGCTTCTAAGGGCGAAATCAGATCTCACAAAGACGACGGAAAAGATCTCTCTGCAAGCGATGCAGACATTCGAGGACGTCTGTACGAAATCACCGGTGAGGATGGAATTATGCCCGGAGATAAAGTCAACGTCGGAATGCAACTTTCAGATTCAGCATTTGCTGGTAACGAAGTTTCTGAAACAACTTCAGACTTCACCGTCATCGATGACGAGAAGCCACTTTCTAAGGCGGATGATTTGACGCCAAAGGCAGACAAGCCAGCACGCCGCAGAGGCGCTCGCCGCAAAGCTGCTGAAGATTCCAAATCCGATGTGGCTGAGTGCGGTGCATGCGGTGCGGATTTGCCTGTGGCTGCAACTGAATGTGGAACCTGCGGCGCGAAGTTTGAATGATGTCCGTCGGCTTTCATAGGGTTCGTCATTGCAAGTGCTCGGCAACCGCAAGCGTCATTCGGACATAGAGTGCTGCATCTCTCAGGTTTCAAACCCTCGTATCATCTCGGCATTGAATTGATATGTAGGGCGCACTTGGATATCCCTATGAAGAGCCAATGGAGTATACCAATTCTGTTGGTCATGACCATCGTTCTTGGTTCTTCATCTGGATGTTTGGGGCTTCTCCAATCGAGAGAGTTTTTGGAAAACGGGAGAGATGCGCCGAAACTTGATACTGAAACTATCAGTTACAAAGAAATCAAGGTATTTGTCAATCCCTTTGAATGGGAAGCATACACCAATACAACGTTCATCCCAATCGATGACCCGGTCAGCGAGATTTCAATTTACAGGAAAGTGCAGATCACCGGAACAGAAGATATTGGGTGCTTTGAGAGTTTTACCCGCTATGTACGTGCCGAATTGTATACCCCGTCCAATAATCTGGCTTGGTCGATTGATGTGTGTCAAGACCTCGGAGCATCGACGGACCCGCTTATGATGGAAGAGGACTCGACTACCTTTGAGAATGGAAATTGGCGATTGGAGATTAATGCTCGTGGAGGGGGTTTGCAGAATACTGCTTTACAAGACAACTTCGAAATTAACGTGATCGTCACGCGAACATGTTTGATGTATCCATTGGAAGATGGCTGTGAATGATTCACACAAGGGAATCATTGCACGCGTACCGTCGTGAGCAATTCCGGCACTTGCCTGGTCGCTCATGATTCCTTTCTGCTCCACCTTTAACCATGAGCCGTTGAATTTCAGATACCGCTTCATGAAGTTCCTTTTTGGCATTTACAGTCCAGGGAATCTGGTGCAAGTTTTCGCTGCCGTACCGCAAGACGCCATACGGTGAACTTTTGTTCGTGCTTTTTTCAACCAAGTGCAGGTACGCAAGCAACTGCATTCGGTGACTGGAATGCGGGTTCTTGGGGACTTTTCCAGTCTTCTGCTCTACTGGAATAAACTCGCCGTCGACAATGACAATTTGGTCGGGCCTGCCTCGCAACCCCAACTTTTCATCAATGAGGAGATTTGAGTCAACATCATTGTCGGAATAGGCGATTTCCGAATCTTGTTCAAGGTCAATATCTTTCTTCATCGATTGAAGAGCGGTGTCAGAAAGCAAAACTCTCTGAAGTTGCCATGATGCAGCCAGTGTCCAAGTCATTGCTGTGATGAACAGAATAAAGGTCGCTTGATCTCTGTTATCTGCAGCGGCAAGAGCGATGGCATGGAGGCCCAAGACAATGGAGCCAAACAGCAAACTTGCTTCAACCCTGCCTGCTTCAAACCAACCGCCGATGAATCCTTTGGGCTCCCAGAACTGTTGCAAATCATCACGTTCTTCCAGAAATTTCGTTTTCTGCCGAGGCACAGTTTCGTTGATGCCTATCCATGAACGCCATGGAACCGATATGGCAACAAGTCCAGCTATGAGGGTTGTAACGCTCCACAAGGCGAGGTATCGTGCCATGTAGAGTGGAGTGACCACATCGTCGATGTAATTGAACGCCACAGCATCGATGGATAATGCAATGATTACCGAGAACCACCATGTCCAGATGGTGACAGAACGCCGCATTTGTGTTTGAACGGCTTGAAAGTCTTTCATTTGGGTATGAATTTCAGCGTGTCTTTTGATTCCGGCGACGATGGCTTCACCCTGCCCAGAATTACCCTGCCGGGACAACGACCATGAAAGTGGACAGTACTCGTGGCGTTCTAAATCACTGGCGCTCACCGGTAGAGCGACTCCTTCTGAGTTACGCCAAACTCCATCTTCGGAACGAGTCGCGCTCAGTCCGTCGATTTGGTCAGTAACCGCAGTCATTTACAAACCCCCTCTCCATGAACACCTTGGCTTCACCACTTGAGTTCTTCCTAGGCAATCCCGTCCGAATTAGTCAAAGGTTGGGTGCAATTTCATTCCGTGCCTCTACGAACCGCTTTAATATGGAGTCCAAGTCGGACGAATGCTGAGGAATGACCATGTCCGAAGAATCGAACTTACTCTTGCCCTTCGAATCCTATGAAGAGAACGCAGTCAACATTGGTACTCAACAGAAGAGTGCTGACATGGCACGTTTCATTGAACGCGTTCGTGAAGACGGATTGTACCTCCTTGATGTCAACATGACCGATTCACGAATTCGCTCCATCGCACAATTCCTCAACAAGTACGATGCAGGACGAATCATGGTCGTCTCTGCTCGTCAATACGGCCAACGCCCCGCTCGTCTTTTCTCAGAAGCAATTGGAGCAAACGCTGCTGTAGGCCGTTTTATTCCTGGTTCCTTGACCAACCCAGTTCTCCGTTCATATGTTGAACCTGATGTCCTTTTCGTGACCGACCCAGCTGCTGACCAACAAGCACTTCGTGAAGCAGTCAACTCTGGTTTGCCAATTGTCGGTATTGTTGATGCAAACAACAACCTCCGCAACGTTGACGTCGCTCTACCAGCGAACAACAAGGGTCGCCGTTCTCTCGCATTCGTTTACTGGCTCCTCGCTCGTGAAGTTCTCAAGGCTCGTGGTCAAATGACCGATGAAGACTGGGCTGCTTCTCAAGACTTGGAAGACTGGCAATCCACCTTTTGAGTACTTCTTGACAAACACTGCTTTGGCAGTCTCAAGCCACTACTCGTTTGATGCTAAGAACTTCGATATTGCCTCAGCGAATGCTTCCGGCGTTGGAGCGCCGTGCATTAAGTTTCGAATTTTCTTCGCACCGGGCAACCCCTTTGTGAAAGCAACAGCATGACGTTGCATCCATCGCGGTTGTAAGCCAACGCTTTGATGGGAATAATCGATGTACTTGTCCCAGCACCATTTACGGGTTGCGAAAGCCCTCCCGATAGCAGAGCGCTCATACCATTCATCGCCAAGATCGTTGATCCACGGCAAATCCTCCTCTTTCATCCATCCAAGTCCTACTTTGATGTCTCCGAATATCGAGGGCCGTCCTATGGCGCCTCTGCCAATCATCAATCCTGCAGCATGCGTTGTCTCAAGGCATAATCGCGCGCTCTGGGCATCGACAACATCGCCATTGGCGATGACCGGCACTTCTACGGCTTCTACGATGCGTTTAATCTCACTCCAATCCGCTTCACCAGAGTAACGCTGACGAAGTGTACGTCCGTGAACGCACAGGCGTGAAGTCCCGATGTTCTCAAGCTCTTTACAAATCTCCAATGCGTTGTTTGCCCCTTGACCTGTACCCAAACGCATCTTTGCGGTGACGGGTATATCCACTCGTTGAATGATTCCATCAACCATGGAAACCAAGTTGTCTGGCTCTCCCATCAATGCCGCCCCTGCACAAATCTTGGTAACTTTTGGAGCAGGGCAACCAAAGTTGAGATCGATAATGTCTGCGCTTGCTGAGAGCATTTCTGCGGCAGTGGCCATGTCTCCAGCGTCTCCTCCAAAAATTTGGGGGATAAAGGGGACTTCGTTCTCATGCGACTCCATTTTCCTCCACGACATGGCCGCTTCCCGAGAAAGAGCAGTACTGTTGGTGAATTCAGTAATCGTGACATCAGCACCACAGTCTTTAGCGAGTAATCGGAATGGAAGGTCCGAAACTCCAGCCATTGGGGCGAGAAACAGAAGGCGGGATTCGCCTTCCCATGCGCCGGGTTTTGCACCGATATGTACGCTCATGTTTTCACCGTTTGACCCCTTTCTTTCCGACTGGCCGTTTAATCAGAATTCATTTCCTGTTCGTACAGCTGGGCTACTCTCCTCATTCGGCGAAGAATTTTATCGATACGAGCAGCGATTTCGCTGTGAACTTCTGCGGATGAATATCCAGACATTTGGTGGCCGAGTGGGAGCCTGCCGCCCAATAAATTAAGCAACAACATTTGCTCTTCTGGCGAGTGACCTTTCATGTTTTTTTCTACATCTTCAATTTTTAATTTCCCAATTTTTAATTGCGAGAGAAGGGATGATTGCTGCTTGGTATTGAGGATACGCTGAAATCCGCCTTTCTTTAGCATCCAATCTTCGCCTCGGCGCTGGTGTTGTGCAGTCATCGCAGTCCACAAAGCAACGTTTAATCGGTCAATACGAGGTACTCTTTGGACCATGCCAGTGGTTCGGAAACGCTCGAGTATTCTCCCCAATCGAGGTTTCTGGTCATCGAGTAACTCGCTAGCCTCATCGAGTGAAAGGGGCAAATCTCTGTTGAGTAAAATTTCAAACAATTGAACCGAGATCGACTCTGCATGTGCTTCTTTTCCTGGGCGTTCTCCAAGCAGACCGAAATCGCCCATCCATTGGGAGAGAGGGCTTTCTTGGCTGTCAGAAAACAGCGGCCGATGGTCGACAATACCGATGGTTAGCGATGGAGTTTCTGATGGTGTCGTCTTCGGTTGAGGGGACGGTTGGTTTCTGTTCCAATGCGTATCAAGGAGCGTCATGCGTTGTTTGACGATGGTTTCACACTGGAGCGTAAAGAACTCAACTGCATTCGTGAGAGAGCCACCTCGAAGGAAGTAACGCCTCCAACCTTTGCCTTCGTTCGAAAAACCGATGATACCTGCTTCTACCAATCGAGTGAGGTGGTGGTTTAGAGAGGCTGGAGTGAGTGCCAATTCCTCAGCGAGCATTTTCGCATCCCAACTGATCTCAGGTTGCGCAAACAAGTACTCCTTCAACAGGCGATGTACTGGTCCAGCCCTTCCGAAATCAGCAGTCGTCTCACCACGCTTTCGAACAAGACAGAGCGTCTCAATGAACCATCCAACGAGGTTGTCCAAGTCCCGTTCGCTCGCTGGCAACGAGACTTCCGATAATCGGACGCTAAACATGACACTCAGCCTTCGTTTCTGTCGAAGGTCTTTGAAGGCTGTGGATTATTTGCCTCTCAAGCGACGAAAAATAGAGCGACTATCTCCGCTCATCGTGCCAGTCGTAATCAACACCTTTCGACCCGTGCCATTCTATTTCCATATCGATATGGGGCATCATTTCAATCCGGTCTTCGCGTAAAATACCTCTGCGGCGTAGCACTTTGACTGCAGAATGAACGGTCGCTCGTGAACGGCCGATTCTTCGGGCAAGTGCTGCTTGTGAACGAGGAACCCCTTCTTTTTTGATGTCTTCAATGATGAGTTTTTGGACCAATGAGAGGCCAATTGGAAGCGCTGTAGCAGCCCGCTCTTCGGTCACAGCAATTCCACGAAGGATTTCGACCTGGCTTGGCGCTCCTGCGAAGTAACAGGTTCTTCCATTCACAGGTAGGACCGTAACGCTTCTTCCTGTTTGGAGTACGTCAAGGTGATGCCGAAGTGTTCCGTTCGCAGCATTGAGGGTTGACTGGAGTTCGCGGTAGCACAATCCTGGATGTTGCTCCAAGGTGGATAATATTCTCTGACGCAATGGGTGCTCATAGGAGCGAGATTTACTTGAAACACTGCCCACGGCCAAAGCACCAACCGCTGTAGCAGCCGCAGCAACACCGCTTGCGATGCCGACAACTCCTCCAGCTGCGCCCACCAGTCCTGCAGACAACCATGGTCGTTGTCGTACCCATTGTGCAAGCAGAGGCATAAAGCGAACTTTGCGTTCTCCTTTCTTAATCCATCCCTCTCGTGTTTGAGGATTGGTCATTCGTCTTGAGCGATGACCGTCCCAAGATGAATTTTCAGGTGAGCAACAAGTGGCGAGAGAAGGCGGCCACACGTCCGCCCGTGTTCGGTAAGAAGGTAAGACACTCTGATGGGTGGCCCTTCAGTCACCTGTCTGTGAACGAGCCCTTCATCAGCCAGATAGCGCAGTTTATCGGAAAGCGTTCGGGAGGAAATTCCTTCGAGAAGATTCTTCATTTGATTGAATCGCCGCGGTCCAGCAATGTACAGTGCTGAGAGGATTTCAATGGTCCATCGTGATCCAAACACGCTGAGCGCCTCTCCAGCCCTGCACACTTCATTATGCAAATCGTTGGTTGGGTTCAATTCCTTTTGGGATTCAAGGATGCCTCGAATATCTCCACCGAGTGAGATGGCGTTTTCGATTGAACTTCGCACATCGTTGTAATCTTCACGCGAAACTCGAAGCGGTGGTGTAGTCATATTCTCATCCCAAACAACGCTGACAGTTCGACTACTTAATTCCATTTTAACACTGAATTACGAAACGAGAACATTGCCGTAGTTTGAGTCTCACCTTTCAAGAAGTCTCGCCGCTAGGCTCATACATGCCCAAACAGGTGTTGCTCGTCCGTGGCGGTGCCCTCTCAAGCAATACGGGCATCGGCGGGGCTCATCACAACCTTGCAGCCTCCCTTGCCGATGGAGAGATTACCGGGTGGGTAACTCCTGAAGTGTGCGAGTATCCGTTGCGCCGCCGAATGAACCCGCTGTCACGTCTCTACAAACGGTGGTTCTCTCACCCGAGAAAAGTTGTCAAAAAGACTCGAGGAGAGCATGGACTCACCCTTCTTCACATCACCGATCAAGAGCAAGCCCATCTCATTCCAGAAAATTGCTCTCTGCCAGTCGTTGTTACCGTTCATGATTTATTCCACCTTTTCCCGCAACAAATTCGAATTGGTGACGAAACGATCGATGTTGGCGAACAGAAACCTGGCTGGTTTCGCCGCAAAGATTTGCAAAAATTACGAGATGGACTTTCGCGAGCGAACCTCCTCGTCTGTGATTCACAAGCAACACTGTCAGCCTGCAAACAACATTTTCCTGCGATAAAATCGGTTTGCGTACCGCTCGGACTCCGTGTTCAATCGTTTACTCCAGTGGCTCAAGATTCCGTAGATGTACTCACTCCTGCTCGCGACTTTCCGAAGAAATGCCATCTGCTCATTGTCGGGAGTCACGCTCCTCGTAAGCGCCTCGAATTCCTGTGCAAGGTTCTCGGTGAATTGGATGGAGATGTGAAAAAGAACATTCAAATCCATCATGTTGGAAATGAGAACTGCCCATACGGAGGTCCTTCTGCATCTGCGTATGCCCGCGCTCACAAGGTTCTCAATTGGACCTCTCACGGTGGTGAAGTTTCCAGTGAAGCATTGATGCAGATGCGGTTCGCCAGTGAAGCATTGCTTTTCCCGAGTGCCAGTGAAGGATTCGGCTACCCTCCGCTTGAGGCGATGGCGAGTGGCACCCCTGTGCTGTGTTCGAATCTTCCTTCGCACAATGAACTGATGCCCGATGACACATGCCTAAGACCCGATGACAAAGAAGCATGGAAGGAAGCTATCCTTTCAGTCCATTCAAATTGGAAGAATCGTACTAAAAACGACGCTGAACATTCCTGGCCAAAACCCCGCTCAGGTTTGATTGAATTTGCCACACGGTTTGACCAGAGCAGGTTTTGCGCTCGAATGGCTGAAGTGTACGATTCCTTGTGAACAAAACGCTCGTAAGGGAAACTTTCCGTCAAAATCATCAGGGTCGTATGCCGTCCCATACCTACTTTGAGAGTCGGTGGATGTGACCCAAAGCAATCATCAACAGTATTGGATTGGATTAGAGTTGGAAGAGAAGGATGAGCAACATTGAGACAGCGAAGACGGCGTTTACGGTTCGGAATCTGTTCCAACGATTCCATGGCGACTCAAAGTCCGCACGAGATGCTGCGGCCTCGGAATCATCAAGTGCTTCAATATCCAACGCTTGTAACGAATCGTAGAGTTGGAGCGACTCGAAGGTTTTCGAACCTAAGGCTTGGATGGGATATTCACAGATTCAGGTGTACTGCCGCTCTTGCCTTCGTATGCAATTGATGGTTCTTTTGAGAACTCCTGTATGCGAACATATATCACATGAGCCTCCTACCTTGTAGATAGAGTGAGATTCATGGGTAAAGAGAATTGGATTTCGAAAATTCAAGAGCATGAAGCTCAGCACTCCTCTCAAGGAATGCAAGACGGTGTTATCGATTTCATTTCACAACAGATCGATATTAGCAACAACTATTGCATTGAATTCGGATACGATGCAACCAATTGGGATGATTGTCTGCCGAACACCAAATATTTGGTTCATGAACGGAAATGGGACTACCTCCTCATGGATGGGAACTGTCACAACCCTGACATCAGTTTGTATCAACATTTCATCACCAGCGAGAACATCTGTGTACTGTTTGAAAAATACGATGT
>ERZ767114.157-NODE-157-length-49322-cov-46.424693_pt1 | contig 49322 bp, 68 predicted proteins | sample MGYA00374952_ERZ767114 | MGnify/ENA primary metagenome ERZ767114 (study PRJEB28939, sample SAMN06267156) | marine metagenome | isolation source: Columbia River Estuary | place: USA:Columbia River Estuary, USA | collected 2012-05-05 ... | reverse complement strand
ACGAGTACAGTAATAGTTGATAAAGACTATATTCACCCCAGCTTCGATTATACAGCTGGGCAGGATGGAGCATTCTTGGCCAAAATTAATGGTGCTCATGGTACTGGTGCTGCTGCGTCTGACTACTTTGGTCATAGTGTCGCAGTTGGTTCTGGCCGGGTTGTGGTTGGTGCTCGATTGGATGACGATAACGGAGCTAGTTCTGGATCAGCTTATATCTTTGATTTGGAAGGCAACTTTATCAATAAAATTAATGGTGCTCATGGCACTGGCGCAATTGCGTCTGACTTCTTTGGTTATAGTGTCGCAGTTGGTTCTGGTAGGATAGTTGTTGGTATGCATGGAGATGATGATAACGGATCGTTATCTGGATCAGCTTATATATTTGATCTTGACGGTAACTTTATCAATAAAATTAATGGTATGCATGATACTGGTGCAAATGCGTCTGACCTCTTTGGTACGGCCGTTGCAGTTGGTTCTGGTAGAATTGTCGTTGGTGCTGAAGGAGATGGCCACAACATTGGCGATTCCAACACCGGTTCTGCTTATATATTTGATCTTGACGGTAACTTTATCAATAAGATCACTGGCGCAGTCGGTATATATATCGCCTCAGTTGGCGACTACTTTGGTAAGAGCGTTGCAGTTGGTTCTGGTAGAATAGTTGTTGGTGCTTATGGAGATGACGACTATGGAAATACTGCTGGATCAGCCCTTATCTTTGATCTTGACGGCAACTTTATCAAGAAAATATACGGTAATTATGGTGTTAATCGCTACTTTGGTGCGACCGTTGCAGCTGGTTCTGGCCGGATTGTGGTTGGTGCTTATGGAGATGACGATAACGGATTAGCTGATTCTGGATCGGCTTATATCTTTGATCTGGAAGGCAACTTTATCAATAAAATATATGGTACTGGTGGTACTGGAGCAGCTGTTGCTGACAACTTTGGTAACAGCGTTACAGTCGGTTCTGGTAGAATAGTTGTTGGTGCTTATGGAGATGACGATAACGGATCTGAATCTGGATCGGCTTATATCTTTGATCTGGATGGTAACTTTATCAAGAAAATAGATGGTACTGGTGGCACTGGTGCAGCCGCTAATGACGACTTTGGCGTCAGTGTCGCGGCTGGTTCAGGCCGGATTGTTGTTGGTGCTTACCTGGATGACGAAGGCGGATTAGATGGTTCCGGTTCTGCTTATATATTTAAACTAAACGAAACACTATCAACATACTACGAAAGAATAATTGGGGGATAATAATGATATATGCTAGAGTAAGCGCAAACGGAGATGTTATAGAATTTCCAGTTAGAAATGAAGATCCAATGCTTAGACCAGATCAACAAGTGATTCCGGAAGATTGTGTTGAAGTTGATCTCGTAACTAACAGACCAGCCGATGATTGGAGAACTGGATATAATTACACTGGTGTTACTCGTGTGGGGGCGGCTTATGTTGTCGACTACATCCCTGTACCACGATTTTCAGACGATGTTAGCGCACAAGCTCATCTTGAAATGAGAATCAAGGATTTTAAAAGGTTAGCAAAAAAAAGGTTTGACAGTAAGGTACAACAATTGTTGAACGAGTATCCCGAAAGAGAAATTCTTTCATGGGATCAACAATTAAATGAAGCGAAAGCGCTTATTGCTGATCCAGCCGCAGATGTTCCTTTTATTAATGCGATAGTAGCACAACGAAATATTACAGCAGAAGAGCTGGCTAATCGTATAATTGTAAATGCAAATAACTATGCTCTTGCGTTTGGTTCTCTGCTTGGTATTAAACAAAGTAATGATGATATTATAGCAACGTTAGAAGCTGATACCACCAATAAAGTAAACTGGCATTTATTTAACGAGTTGAGGTGGTAATATGCCTTTAAAAACAGCTAATTCGATTATAACAGATGACGGTGACTTCTTCCTTAATATAGGCGGAACTATCAATACAACAACACCTGCAACATTCTTAGCTAAGATAGATGGTGCTCATGGCACTGGTGCTGCTGCGACTGACTTCTTTGGCACCAGTGCCGCAGTTGGTTCTGGTCGGGTCGTGGTTGGTGCTTGGGCAGATGACGATAACGGATCTGCTACCGGTTCTGCTTATATCTTTGATTTGGATGGTAACTTTATCAATAAAATTAATGGTGCTTATGGTACTGGTGCTGCCGCGTCTGACTACTTTGGTAAGAGCGTTGCTGTTGGTTCTGACCGGATTGTTGTTGGTGCTTATGCCGATGACGACAACGGATTAAGTTCTGGATCGGCTTATATCTTTGATCTGGACGGTAACTTTATCAAGAAAATAGATGGTACTGGTGGTACTGGAGCTGATCAGGCTGACTACTTTGGGGTCAGCGTTGCAGCTGGTTCTGGTAGAATTGTCGTTGGTGCTTATGGAGATGCCGATAACGGATCTAATTCTGGATCGGCTTATATCTTTGATCTGGAAGGCAACTTTATCAATAAAATATATGGTACTGGTGCTGCTGCGTCTGACAGCTTTGGCTTCAGCGTTACAGCTGGTTCAGGTAGAATAGTTGTTGGTGCTTATGGAGATGACGATAACTCATTTGCTAATTCTGGATCAGCTTATATCTTTGATCTGGATGGTAACTTTATCAATAAAATAGATGGTACTGGTGGTACTGGCGCAGCCGCTAGTGCCAGCTTTGGCTGGGCTGTTGCTGCCGGTTCTGGTAGAGTAGTTGTTGGTGCTTATGGCGATGACGATAACGGAGCTGCTTCTGGATCGGCTTATATCTTTGATCTGGATGGTAACTTTATCAATAAAATTAATGGTACTGGTGGCACTGGTGCTGGTGGCAATGACAGATTTGGTTATAGTGTCGCAGTTGGTTCTGGTAGAGTAGTTGTTGGTGCTTACCTGGATGACGAAGGCGGATTAGATGCTTCCGGTTCTGCTTATATATTTGATCTTGATGGTAACTTTATCAATAAGATAGATGGTGCTTATGGCACTGGTGCCGCTGCGACTGACTACTTTGGAATCAGTGTCGCAATTGGTTCTGGTCGGGTTCTGGTTGGTGCTTATGGGGATGACGATAACGGATTAGATGGTTCTGGATCAGCTTATATCTTTGATCTGGATGGTAACTTTATCAATAAAATTAATGGTGCACATGGCACTGGTGCAGGTGTTGATGACTACTTTGGCACCAGCGTTGCGGTTGGTTCTGGTCGGGTTCTGGTTGGTGCTCGACAAGATGACGATAACGGAACAGATTCTGGATCGGCTTATATCTTTGATCTGAATGGTAACTTTATCAATAAAATAGATGGTACTGGTGGTACTGGTGCCGCTTCGACTGACAGCTTTGGTCATAGTGTCGCAGTTGGTTCTGGTAGAATAGTTGTTGGTGCTTATGGAGATGACGATAACGGATCTGATTCTGGATCGGCTTATATCTTTGATCTGGAAGGCAACTTTATCAATAAAATTAATGGTGCGCATGGTACTGGTGCAGCTGCTAATGATGTTTTTGGAATCAGTGTCGCAGTTGGTTCTGGTCGGATAGTTGTTGCTGCTTACCTGGATGACGATAACGGAACTAATTCTGGATCGGCTTATATATTTGATCTGGACGGTAACTTTATCAATAAAATTAATGGTGCTTATGGTACTGGTGCCGCCGCTAATGACTACTTTGGAATCAGTGTTGCAGCTGGTTCTGGTCGGATAGTTGTTGGGGCTTATGCCGATGACGAAGGCGGATTAGATGGTTCCGGTTCTGCTTATATATTTAAACTAAACGAAACACTATCAACATACTACGAAAGAATAATTGGGGGATAATAATGATATATGCTAGAGTAAGCGCAAACGGAGATGTTATAGAATTTCCAGTTAGAAATGAAGATCCAATGCTTAGACCAGATCAACAAGTGATTCCGGAAGATTGTGTTGAAGTTGATCTCGTAACTAACAGACCAGCCGATGATTGGAGAACTGGATATAATTACACTGGTGTTACTCGTGTGGGGGCGGCTTATGTTGTCGACTACATCCCTGTACCACGATTTTCAGACGATGTTAGCGCACAAGCTCATCTTGAAATGAGAATCAAGGATTTTAAAAGGTTAGCAAAAAAAAGGTTTGACAGTAAGGTACAACAATTGTTGAACGAGTATCCCGAAAGAGAAATTCTTTCATGGGATCAACAATTAAATGAAGCGAAAGCGCTTATTGCTGATCCAGCCGCAGATGTTCCTTTTATTAATGCGATAGTAGCACAACGAAATATTACAGCAGAAGAGCTGGCTAATCGTATAATTGTAAATGCAAATAACTATGCTCTTGCGTTTGGTTCTCTGCTTGGTATTAAACAAAGTAATGATGATATTATAGCAACGTTAGAAGCTGATACCACCAATAAAGTAAACTGGCATTTATTTAACGAGTTGAGGTGGTAATATGCCTTTAAAAACAGCTAATTCGATTATAACAGATGACGGTGACTTCTTCCTTAATATAGGCGGAACTATCAATACAACAACAGCTGCAACATTCTTAGCTAAGATAGATGGTGCTTATGGCACTGGAGCTGATGTCAATGACAAATTTGGTTATAGTGTTGCAGTTGGTTCCGGTCGGATAGTTGTTGGTGCTTATGGCGATAACGATAACGTATTATTTGGTTCCGGTTCTGCTTATATATTTGATCTTGATGGTAACTTTATCAATAAAATTAATGGTGATCATGGCACTGGTGCTGCTGCGTCTGACTACTTTGGATGGAGCGTTGCAGTTGGTTCTGGTAGAGTAGTTGTTGGTGCTTATGGGGATGACGATAACGCATTATCTGGTTCTGGATCAGCTTATATATTTGATCTTGACGGTAACTTTATCAAGAAAATAGATGGTGCTTATGGTACTGGGCCCAGTACGGATGACTACTTTGGTTATAGTGTCGCAGTTGGTTCTGGTAGAGTAGTTGTTGGTGCTTACCTGGATGACGATAACGGAACTAGTTCTGGATCAGCTTATATCTTTGATCTGGACGGTAACTTTATCAAGAAAATAGATGGTACCGGCGGTACTGGGCCCAGTACGGATGACTACTTTGGTCATAGTGTCGCAGTTGGTTCTGGTAGAATTGTTGTTGGTGCTTATGGAGATGACGATAACGGATCTAATTCTGGATCAGCTTATATCTTTGATCTGAATGGTAACTTTATCAATAAAATTAATGGTGCTTATGGTACTGGTGCAGCCGCTAATGATATTTTTGGCTGGGCTGTTGCTGCCGGTTCTGGTAGGATAGTTGTTGGGGCTTATGGGGATGACGATAACATATCATCTGGTTCTAGTTCTGGATCGGCTTATATCTTTGATCTGGACGGTAACTTTATCAAGAAAATAGATGGTACTGGTGGCACTGGTGCTGCTGGGGATGACCTCTTTGGTCGGAGTGTCGCAGTTGGTTCTGGTAGAATTGTTGTTGGTGCTTATGGAGATGACGATAACGCATTATTGGGTTCTGGATCGGCTTATATCTTTGATCTGGATGGTAACTTTATCAATAAAATTAATGGTACTGGCGGCACTGGTGCTGCTGCTAATGACAACTTTGGCTGGGCTGTTGCTGCCGGTTCTGGTAGAGTAGTTGTTGGTGCTTATGGAGATGACGACAACGGATTAGATGCTTCCGGTTCTGCTTATATCTTTGATCTGGATGGTAACTTTATCAATAAAATAGATGGTACTGGTGGTACTGGTGCAAATCCGGCTGACTACTTTGGCTGGGCTGTTGCTGCCGGTTCTGGTAGAGTAGTTGTTGGTGCTTATGCCGATGACGACAACGGATTATCTGCTTCCGGTTCTGCTTATATCTTTGATCTTGATGGTAACTTTATCAATAAGATCAATGGTACTGGTGGCACTGGTGCTGCTGCGCTTGACTTCTTTGGTCGGAGTGTCGCAGTTGGTTCTGGTAGAATAGTTGTTGGTGCGATACAAGATGACGATAACGGATTATCGCAATCTGGATCGGCTTATATCTTTGATCTTGATGGTAACTTTATCAATAAAATTAATGGTGCATATGGTACTGGTGCAAATGCGGATGACTACTTTGGCACCAGCGTTGCGGTTGGTTCTGGTAGAATAGTTGTTGGTGCTTACCTGGATGACGATAACGCATTAACTGGTTCCGGTTCTGCTTATATATTCACCACACCACTAAGCAATCATGTACTTGATATGCTTTAACATAAATTCTATTTATGATCTTTCTAAAATATTATAAAAATTTTAAAACAACAGAGGTATAGAATGGGATTTTTTAGTTTCTTCAAGTCAATGCCGTTAGATGAACGCCATGCAAGGCTTCTGGTTAAGTACGCTAACGCCACTACCGAGAATAAGATTAGAGCAGTAAACACGTTCTTCAATAGGTATGTGAGATATACTACTGATCAAAAGCAACATAAAAAGGAAGATTATTGGCAGTCACTAGAAGAAACATTGGCTAGTAAGAAAGGCGATTGTGACGACTTTGCACTAGCTAAGTTCTTTACTCTAAGAATGCTTGATATACCGGAAGAAAATCTTCGTTTGGGTTGGTGTCAGATCAAGGCTATAACAGAAGGTAACTCTAATCATCTTGTCCTGCTGTATGTTGTAGAAGGTTCTCAAACAAAGGTTCTTGATAATATTACAAATGCAGTCAAGGGCAAGAACCAAAGAAGAGATCTTAAATTTTTATTTGAAGTTAATAGTTACGGACGTTGGCTTGAAGATGGCAGACGAGTTGCTGATGAGTCGCCCGACTTCGTGACAGCGTATCGGAAACACATTAATAAAAAATAGGTAAGGGTATAATAATCCATGAAGAAAATAAGACCGGAGTTTATAGTCCCAATTGCAATGGTTATTTTGGCCATTGCAATGGTTATAATGTTCCCAGCTCCTAAGATAACAGGGTACGGTAGCTATGATAATAATGTTCAGCCGGGCCAAACTATCCTAGTCAAATGGACGCTTACTAAGACAACTACATGCCCTGGATTATATTCACGAACATGGACTGGTGAAGGTGGTTATTATTTGTCAGAGGGAATGCGGTCTACCAATATACCGTTATCAGATAATGACGTTTATCGGGTGGCTACATTAATACCATCAACAGCGCCAATCGGCCATTTACAACTTGTAGTATCTGGCTATTATGAATGTTCGCATTGGCGAAAATATAAGTTTAAATTGGAGCCGGTAATCCTTATTGTTGAATAATTGATTCTTATAAATACAATTACCAACATAAGAGGTTATCTACCCATGAAAAAGGTTGATATAATTAAAACTAAATCATGGGATCCTATAAAGGATGGTGATAGAAGAGAACATCCAATGTCACAGGCCTGCACAAGTAATTTTGAAAGGCTCGTACAAGAAGATGTTATTTTGGATAATAAGATAACAAAAACATATCGGATGGCTGCGCTTATTCTGATATTTTCAATTGCCGGAACGCTTATAGAATTAATAAAGTGGTTGGCTACCAAGTAAGGTGAAATTAAGGAAACCTAACATGAAAGAAGCTTTAGAAATAATCTTAGGAACAATTGTGTCGTTTGGGGTTTTTCAATGGGCTCAAGAATCGCCGCTTATTCAGAGTATATTCTCTGTAATTAATTAAAAAAATAAGGACTGATTAGGTATGAGTCAAGAAACGCCTGATACCGAAGTCGGTAAAGTAAAGGATGAGCCAGACAATATAAAAACAAGCTTCATTAAACGATATGGTTTTTTGGGCGCGTTAGTTGTATTGTTGCCAATGGTAACCCCATACATAGACAAGTATTTAGAAAAGAGGATGATTGCTTCTTTTCAACAGGTATTGTCTACTGAATTATATTATGCGCATGCCATAGATAATAAAATTCAAGATGATACATTAATAACTGTGATACGGTTACAATTACAAAAAAGTGCAAATACATCTGTTCTTTATATTGAAAATACATTATCCACTTTGGCGTTGTCTAATAATACAGATGCAGACACTCTTAAAAAACAAAGAACTAGGATGGAAAACTTAATCAAGAATGAATTGATTAGGCAAAGAAATAATACTTTAAGATTTTTAAATACCTTTGACCATCCCGCTCTGGAAAAGGTGGGCAATCATATTTCCGCAATTGATAATTATGATGTGTACATTTATGATATATTTGATATAATATGGCATAGTGAAGATACATATACTATTGTAGATCTGCCCCATATTATTGGTGATGATATTAGACAATATCTATTCCTTCGCCAAGAAAATATTATTGAAAATATACAATTAACGTTGGAAAAAGAATCAAGGTCGAGTTTATATAATCCGGTATCTTTTTGATTGTATAAATATAGTTAAATAGTATATTCCGGAGAATAGAATGATAGCAAGCAGAGTTGATTTAATAAGTTATTGCCGCCGTAAATTGGGCGAGCCTGTTATAGATTTGAACATCGCAGATGTACAAGTAGAAGACTGTATTGATGATGCACTTCAATTCTATAATGAATATAACTCAGATGCAATGTGGAAGAACTTTCGCAAATATCAAATCACTGCAGAAGACGTTACAAATCAGTACATCACAGTACCCGAGTCAATGATGTGGGTATCACGTATCCTATCAGCAGCCGGATCATCATCGATGTCTGGAGCGTTCTCTGCACAATATCAAATGCGTCTTGATGACATGTACCTACTTGGTTCCAGCATGGCTATCACCGACCTGGTAATGCAACAGCAATACGTATCTCTTGTCAACTCTCAATTATCTCCCTTATCTCATATTCGATTCTCACGACATACAAACCGTTTGATGATTGATTCAAATTGGGATTCCGAGCTTAAAGAAGGTACTTGGATTGTGCTGGATGGATATGAGACAATCGATCCTGAAGAATATACTGATGTTTATAACGACATGTTTTTAAAGCGTTATGCCACGGCACTTATCAAGCAGCAATGGGGTCAGAACCTAATTAAGTTTGAAGGCATGCAATTGCCTGGCGGCGTGACGATTAACGGCCAACCTATATTAGATTCTGCGAATGAAGAGATTGCACTGATTCGTGAAGAAATGAGTCTACGTTACGAGTTACCTACTGATTTTTATACGGGGTAATCTATGGCTACTAACGCATACTTTCATCCCAGACAATCTGAAAAGACATTATACGAAGACCTGATTATTGAGTCAATCAAAATCTATGGTCTTGACGTATATTACCTGCCGCGTGAAATTGTCAAGCGTGATACAATTTTAAACGAAGATATTGAGTCACAATTTAACGAGTCTCATATCATCGAAATGTATGTAGAGAATACAGATAGTTATACCGGTGATGGAGACCTGTTCCAGAAGTTTGGTATGGAGATTCGTGACGAGGTAACCTTTGTACTTGCCAAACGTACATGGCAAACAACAGTAGATGATGTCTCAACATTAGTTGATGGTATTCCAAAAGAAGGTGATTTGATTTACCTTCCAATGACAGGTGCATTATTCGAAGTCAACTTTGTCGAGAACGAAGCACCTTTCTATCAATTAAATAACCTGACAATGTTCAAGTTAGAGTGTGCATTATTCGAAGAATCTGGTGAGAATTTCGATACTGGTGTTGAAGCGATCGATAAGTTTGAAACAGAATATGGTTTCTCAATACCATTAACAGTAAGCGATTGGGATATCCTTCCAGTTATCGGCACACGTTATTATCAGAATCTTGGTAATGACGTCACAGTATCTGGCGAAATCGCATCGATCGATGGCACAACAATTCGTCTTGGCTCTATCCAGACTTCAGATATGAACTACCATGACTTCAAAGTATCAACGGATTATACAAATTATCTGTTAATGGATATTGCTGATGATACGGTAAATAGAATTAAGATTGATGTAGTACAGGGTCTTGATGTATTGGGTAATGACGGTGGTGCTCAGAATAAGGCATTCACCGATGAAGAAGCAATTATTGACTTCAGTGAATCAGATCCGTTTGGTGAGGCATTCTAATGGCAAATAAGAATTGGTTTTATAATTCAACAATTAAAAATACAGTTTCCGTATTCGGATCATTATTTAATAATATCCATGTAATACGTAAGGACGGTGTTGCTGGCAATATCATTAAAGTACCATTGGCATATGGACCGAAGCAGAAATATCTTGCAAGGCTTGATCAAAAGGATGAAGTCCTTGATTCTGGCATTGCTATCAAAATGCCTAGAATGTCTTTTGAAATTTCAGCGTTAACATATGCATCTGATAAGAAGGTCTCAGCACAGAAAATGCAGCTGATTGGTTATGATGCAGAAGGTCGGGCTAACTATTACAGAAAGCCCACCCCTTATACGCTGTCAATGACTTTGTCTATTCTAGCTAAAAATCAAGGCGATGCCCTTCAGATTCTAGAGCAAATCATTCCAGTATTCAACCCAACCCATACAATTTCTACATACATTTATGAGGGGTTTGACACATCTGTTGATATGCCAATCACTCTTTCATCTGTAGATATGACCGATGATTATGAAGGCGATTTCCTTTCGCGTAGAACCATTATATACACATTATCGTTTGAAATCAACATAAATTTATTTGGTGGTTTGGATAATGGTACCAATGAATTTAGTGGCGGAAGAGGCGGTGCAAGTGCTGTTGGTAAGAACGGACCAATTAAGAAAATGTATGTGGGTATGCATGACATGCATATGCATGATGTAGAAAACCACCATACTGTTGAAGGTTATGGGTTGAAAGTAGATCCTTTATCAGCTAACTCGACCGATTCCTATAGTATTGTGCAAGGCGTAAGACTAGTGGATATTAATGAAGTATTTGCAGTCACAGTTTCCGATGCAACAGGATTTATTGCGGGCAAGGAAGTAATTGGTCTGACAAGTGGATCAGGTGCAGTGGCAAGAACGATTGTAGGCAACGTTCTTACATTGGATTTGCCTGATGGCGAGTTTATAGTTGGTGAGACCGTTGAGAGTAATGGAGCGACAGCTACGGTTGATGCGATTGAAGAGTTGCATGAGTGAGGTGAAGGATGGCCAATGAAGTAGCGATACCGGAAGAAAAGAGAGTTCTTAGTAAGGAAGCCGAAAAGGATTTTCAGAGCGCACGTGAAACATATAATACACTTATTCAAACAGGCAGTGATACGTTAGAATCATTAGCTGCTTTAGCTGAGGAATCTGAGCACCCAAGAACATATGAAGTGCTCGGAACTATGATTAAGAATGTTTCAGATGTGACCGGTAAGCTTATGGAATTACATAAGATGCGGGAAGATATTATCAATACTGCCAAAGGAAAGGCAGTTGCGGCGCAGCAACCTGAAGGATCCAATACTGTTCTCATCACCACTACAGCAGAGCTTCAGAAAATGTTAGCTGATAAAGTAGCTGCTCGTGAAGAGAAGGTTGTGAGTAATAATGACGTTTGAAAAGAATTCTAACGGATATCAAGGATATAATGGCAACACAAACGTCAAAGCTGACGGCGTTGCTTATGAATATAATGAATGGGAACTTGAGGAATATATCAAGTGCTCAGAAGACCCTGCTTACTTCGCAAGAAATTATGTTAAGGTAATCCATCTTGATCATGGCCTTGTCCCCTTTGACTTGTATCCATATCAAGAAAAGATGTTTGATCACTTCGAAAGTTCACGATTTACTATGGTATTGGCATGTAGACAATCCGGCAAGTCAATCAGTTCTGTTGCATACCTACTCTGGTATTCGATTTTTAAATCCGATAAGACAATTGCAGTCCTTGCAAACAAAGGTTCTACTTCGCAGGAAATGTTAGCACGTGTAACATTGATGCTTGAAAATTTACCATTTTTCTTACAGCCCGGTTGCAAGGTCCTCAACAAGAAGTCAATTGAATTTTCAAATAATTCACGTATTATTGCGGCAGCCACATCATCATCATCTATTCGTGGTTTCTCAATTAACCTTCTGTACTTGGACGAATTTGCGTTTGTAGAAAATGATGCTACATTCTATACGTCAACTTACCCAGTAATTACATCCGGTAAAACAACCAAGGTTATTATCACTTCAACGGCCAATGGTATTGGAAACGTATTTTATAAGTTATGGGAAGGCGCTGTACAGGCTACAAATTCATACAAGCCATTTCGTGTTGATTGGTGGGACGTTCCTGGCCGTGATGAAGAGTGGAAGAGAGAGACAATCTCCAATACATCTGAATTGCAGTTTAATCAGGAATATGGTAATCAGTTTATTGGGTCCTCAAATACACTCATATCCCCAGACGCGTTATTGGGTCTTAAATCGATAGATCCGATTTTCTTTAAAGATGATGTTATGGTATATGACTATCCTAAAGAAGACCATAAATATATCATGACAGTTGACGTAGCTCAAGGTCGTGGTCTTGATTCATCAACATTTAACATTATAGATATAACAACGAAGCCATTTAATCAATCTGTTGTTTTTAAGTCTTCGCTTATATCACCGCTCATGTTTCCAGCTGTTATTTTGAAATATGCGCACCTATATAATATGGCATATTGTATTATTGAATCAAATGATCAAGGAATTGTTGTAGCAAATCATCTTTATCATGAATACGAATATGAAAATCTTCATGTAGGATCTATTGTAAAGTCTGATGATTTAGGTGTTAAAATGACCAAGCGAGTTAAACAGCAAGGTTGTTCAAACTTAAAAGATATTGTTGAATCTGGGCAATTGCAAATACATGATATGTCCACCATTATTGAGCTATCAACGTTTGTAGCCAAAGGCGCTAGTTATGAAGCATCGAAAGGTAATCATGATGATCTAGCGATGAACCTTGTTTTATTTTCATGGTTTACCACTACAGATATATTTAAGATGGATACTGATATTGACATGAGCAGATTATTGTACATGGATAGTATGAAAGCCATTGAAGAAGATGTTATGCCGTTTGGTTATAATACAAGCGACATGCATATAGAACAACCGACAAATCCAAATGGATGGGTAGAGTCGGAAGACGATCCAAGTTTTTGGACATTATAAGTAGACTTTTTAATATGTATAAATACTATCACAACATTGATTAGTTCTTATAATGAATCTTGTCTATTAAATTAAATTGGAAAGAGGATAACCATTATGGCTTTTAGTTTAAGTCCAGGCGTTTCTGTTAAAGAAATCGACCTAACAAACGTAGTACCTGCCGTATCAACAAGTATTGGTGCTTTGGCGGGTGTATTTAACGCTGGTCCAGTTAACAAAGTCATGTCGATCTCATCTGAAGGTCAATTGGTTTCTGTTTTCGGTCAGCCAACTAATGAAAATTTTATCAGCTTCTTTCAGGCTGCTTCCTTCTTGAAATACGGAAACAACCTTAAAGTAGTTCGTGTAGCTAACGGCGTTTTGAACGCTACAGCGCAAGCGGGTGCTGGTATCGCTGTTTTAAATGAAGACCTATATGACGAAGAGTTTGCAGATGGCCAAGGTGAAGGTACTAATGGCAATTGGACAGCAAAAGCTCCGGGCATTTCAGGTAATGGTATTAAAGTAGAAATTTGTACTGCTGGAACATCATTCGCAACATGGCAGTATAAAGATCAATTCGATGCAGAGCCAGAAACATCTAGCTGGGTTTCTGCTAGAGGCGGTGTGAATGATGAGATGCACGTAATCGTAGTCGATAACGGTGGTTTCATTACTGGAACACCTGGCACTATTTTAGAAAAATTTGATTTTGTATCACAGGCATCTGATTCTAAGAAAGAAGATGGCTCAAATAACTACTACAAGAACGTAGTAAATAGTGGTTCAAAATATGTTTATTGGACTGGGCTTCCTAGTCAATTAACAGCATTACCGGGCCAAGAAGTCGGCGGACCTTCAACTTCAACTTTTGTTGACGCTGGACAGATCATCTCCGATCCTTTAACTGGTGGTTCTGATGGTTCTGCTGTAACCGCTGGCGATTTGCAGATGGGTATGGATTTGTTCGCAGATGCTGATACGCTAGACGTTAACCTGCTTATCTCGCCTGTAGATGCTACTGGCCAAGCGGTACTCGCTAAGTATGCTGTTGAAACAATTGCTGAAGGTCGTAAAGACGTTGTAGCTATGGTTTCACCTCCGCTAGCTGCTACTGTTGCTAACGCCGATCCTGTTGGCGATGTATTAGCATTCACTAATGCAATCAATTCATCTTCATATGGTTTTGCCGATTCATCTGCTGTTAAGATGTATGACAAGTACAATGACGTAATGCGTTGGGTACCTGCAAACGGTCTTACTGCTGGTCTGATGGCAAACGTAGATAACGTTGCTGATGCTTGGTTCTCGCCTGCTGGTTTGAATCGTGGTCAGTTGAAAGGTGTTTCTAAGTTGGCAATGAATCCAACTAAATCGCAGCGCGATGATCTTTACAAGAACCGTGTTAACCCTCTTGTATCATTTCCTGGCGAAGGCACTGTATTGTTTGGTGACAAGACCTTGCTATCACGTCCATCAGCTTTTGATCGTATCAACGTACGCCGTTTATTCATCGTACTTGAGAAGGCAATTGCAACAGCATCAAAGTACCAGTTGTTCGAACAGAACGATCAGTTTACTCGTTCACAGTTCCGATCAATGGTAGAACCTTTCATGCGTAATGTTAAAGGTCGTCGTGGTATGACTGATTTCTTGGTAGTGTGTGATGAAACAAACAACACTCCTGAAGTAATCGATACCAACAATTTCGTAGCAGATATCTATATCAAGCCTACGCGTTCAATTAACTTCATCAACTTGAACTTCATTGCCACTCGTACTGGTGTTGAATTTTCTGAGTTGGTAGGCTAAGGAGAATAGAATATGTCTTTAAGTATTGACTCGTTTAAAGCAAAACTACTTAGTGGTGGCGCACGCTCAAACCTGTTTAGTGTTGAATTAAACATCCCAGGTTCTGGCTCAAATGAATTGGCTTCTTTCATGTGTAAGGCGGCTCAGCTACCTTCATCTGTAATCACGCCAATCGAAGTTCCTTTCCGAGGCCGTAAGTTACAAGTGCCAGGCGATCGCGAATTTGAACCTTGGAACATTACAATCCTAAACGATGGTGCAATGGAAGTTCGTAATGCATTCGAAGCTTGGTCTAACTCTATCAATGATAATGTTACCAATATTTCAGCTGCTGGCGAATTTACTGCTGCCGTAATGACAGTCCACCAATTAGATCGACAAGGAGGCATCATTGCTTCTTATAAGTTTATCGATTGCTGGCCTGCTAACATCGCTGCCGTAGAATTGGCAAACGATGCTGAAGGTATTTCGGAGTTCACAGTCGAAATGCAGTATACGTATTGGGAAAAAGTAAAATAATAATCGTATATTGATTTGCTTGGGGATCTTTAAAGATCCCCTTTTTTGGTATATAAATAATAGTAATTAATTTGTGAAGGGTACTGAAAGATGGCTGAGATATTTGGTTGGGAATTTAAAAAGAAAGAACCCAAAAAAGAAGAAAACTTGAAGGCTATTGTACCATCTGATAGTGATGGAGCTATTGATATATTATCTGGTGCCGGTGGACATTTCGGCCAAACAATTCAATGGGGCAATGAAGCCAACTCAACAAAGAACCTTATTCTTTCTTATCGGGATGCCGCTGCCTCAACATTAGAGGTTGATTCGGCAATTGATGATATCGCAAATGAAGCCATCGTGTCTGATGAAGATGAAAAGGTTGTATCTTTAAATACAGACCAACTCGGTGATAGTAATAAATTAAAGAAAGTATTGGTTGAAGAATTTAATTACATTACTGACTTATTAGATTTCAGTAATAAGGGATATGACATATTCCGTAAATGGTACGTTGATGGTACTGCATATTTCCAAGTATTAATTAATGAAAAAACGCCAAAGGATGGTATTTTAGGCATTCGTCCAATTGATCCAATTAATATCAAAAAGGTCCGTGAGATTGAAAAAGAAACAGGCGCCGGCGCTAATATTATAAAGGGCGTAAAGGAATATTACATATATCAGGACGAATCGTTAGGTGCTGCGGGTAAGGGTTTACAATTAGCCAAAGAATCAGTAATCAATGTAACATCAGGTCTATTGGATCCAACACGACAGTTTACAGTATCACACCTGCATAAAGCGTTGAAAGCAATTAACCAGCTACGAATGATGGAAGATTCATTGGTCGTATATCGTCTGGTACGTGCTCCAGAAAGACGTATTTTTTACATTGATACCGGTAACCTACCAAAAGGTCGAGCTGAAGAATATGTCCAAAGTATTATGGCTAAGCACCGCAATAAGCTGACCTACGATGGCAATACTGGTGAGATTACAAACCAGAAACAGCAAATGCATATGCTTGAAGATTTCTGGTTACCTAGACGAGAAGGCGGCCGAGGTACTGAGATTGATACGTTAGGCGGTGGAGAAAATCTAGGTCAAATTGATGACGTAATCTATTTCCGTACAAAATTGCATAAGGCATTAAACGTACCTTCATCTAGAATGGAAGCTGACAACCCATTTTCATCAGGCCGTACAACTGAGATTACTCGTGACGAGTTGAAGTTTAATAAATTTGTTAACAGACTACGCCGCAAATTTTCATTATTGTTTATTGAGGCATTGCGCCGTCAAATGATGTTGAAGGGCCATGTCACAGAAGACGAATGGCCAGAAATTCAAAATGCTTTATCTGTCAACTATGCACAAGATAACAACTTTGCTGAATTTAAAGAAGCAGAATTGCTGCAGGATCGTCTGTCTATGTTAAGTGATGTTACTGATTATATCGGCGAAACCGGATACTTCTCCAAGCAATGGGTTCGTAAGAATGTGTTGCGTCAGTCTGACGAAGAGATTGAAGAAATCAAGAGGCAGATTGAAGAAGAGAAGAAAACTGAACCACAACCAGAAGAAGACTCTGGCCGTTATTAAGGGACTATATACTATTATAATCTCAAAAACCAAAAAAGTATAAATAAAGAATATAAGAGGAACGTAATATGTCAGAGGGTAACATGAGTAATCATGCAAAGGAAGTCCTTGATTTTATCAAGGGTAATTTTGATTCTGAAATGAAAGAAAGATTATCTTCAGCGATCGATGCTAAGAAAATTGAGATTGCTCAAAACGTTTACGTGAAATCTACGAACTAAGGAATAGATATGAAACTTATTGCTGAATACACAGAAAATGATTTGCACTGCACTATCAATGAAGCAAAAGATGGTACTAAGAAATATACCATTGAAGGTGTATTTATGCAATCTGAACAGGTCAATCGTAATGGCCGTATCTATGAAGCCGCCGGTCTTAAATCTGCGGTAGATAAATACATTAAAGAACAAGTTGATACTGGCCGAGCTGTTGGCGAGTTGAACCATCCTGATGGTCCTTCAATCAACTTAGATAAGGTTTCACATCGCATCACTGAACTTCGTTTTGAAGGCAATGATGTGTATGGAAAGGCGCAGATCCTAGACACGCCAATGGGTAACATCGTAAAAGGGTTACTCGAAGGTGGTGTCAAGTTAGGCGTATCAAGTCGTGGTATGGGTAGTCTTGTAAAGCGAAACGGTAAGACATATGTAGGCGATGACTTTCATCTAACTACTGTCGATATCGTGCAAGATCCTTCAGCTCCAAACGCGTTTGTGAATGGAATTATGGAAGGTGTAGATTTCTTCTATGAAGGATCTCAACTGAAGTCAGTTAACATTGAAGAAGCCAAGGCGAAAGCTGAAGCCGATAAGAAAGAGTTAGCTGAAAGTCAGTTGAATAGTTTCCAGAAATTTTTATCTGGACTTTGATTATTGGATAGCAAGACCTTGAGGTAAGCGAGACTAAAATCATGATGATTTTCTCTCATAATAAAAACATAACACTTTTTGGAGTGTAAAATGAAAGAAAAAGAAAAGGAACTTGTTGAGGAAGAAATTCTCGCAGTAGAAACAACTGTAAGCGAAGACCTTAATGAACTTCTTTTAGCTGATGAATCATTGACTGAAGACTTCCGCGAAAAAGCTGGTATTATCTTTGAAGCAGCGTTAAACGCTAAAATCGAAGAGAAGACGGCTGAGTTGGAAGAGTCATATGAAGTTCGGTTAGACGAAGAAGTTTCTAGTGTAAAAGAAGACATCCTATCTCATGTAGATGAGTATATGGCTTATGTAGTTGAGCAGTGGATGGTAGAGAATCGCCTAGAAGTTGAAGCTGGTCTTCGTACTGAAGTGGCAGAAGGTTTCATTACTGGTTTGAAGCAATTATTTGTTGAAAGCTATGTTGAAGTACCAGAAGCTAAGGTCGATCTTGTTGATACATTAGAGAAAGATTTAAGTGAAGCTAAAGCAGCTATTGAAGCATCTGAAGTGAAAGAAGCAAAGCAGACAGCACTTATCAATGATCTTTTTAAAGATCTTGCGATTCGTGAAGCTTGTGAAGGCCTTTCTATCTCAGCAGCGGAGAAGGTTGTTAAGCTTGCAGAAAATGTTGAGTTTACCTCAGCTGAAGATTATACAAAGAAAATTGACGTATTGAAAGAGTCTTATCTTTCTGCTTCTAAGCGCAAAGTCGTTATTGAAGAAGAAGAAGTCAAGACGCTTGAAGAGTCAAAAGATTTAACTGAATCAAACCCAGCGATGGCCGCATACTTAGGCGCCCTAGCAAAAATTAAATAATAAGGAGTCATCTAAATGACAATGCAAAAAGATAGTTTACTAGAAAAATGGGCACCGGTATTGAATGCCGAGTCTGTACCTACGATTGCAGACGCACATAAGCGCGCGATTGTTGCACAAGTACTTGAGAACCAAGAAAAAGCACAGCGCTCTGAAGCAGCTGCTGCATCTTTTGGTGCTATGAACGAAACTGCTGCTAACGCTACTGGCTCTGGTGTAGCTGGTTGGGATCCAATCCTAATCTCTATGGTTCGTCGTGCTACCCCTAACCTAATCGCCTTTGATATTGCTGGTGTACAGCCAATGTCTGGTCCTACTGGTTTGATCTTTGCTATGAAAGCGAAGTATTCAACTCAAGGCGGCGCTGAAGCTCTTCATAACGAAGCAAACACAGCATTTACTGGTGCTGGTACGCATGCAGAAGATTCTTCTTCTTTGGGCGGTACTGATACAACTCCAGCTGATACCGTTAACGATGCTTTTGACTTCGGTACTGGCCTTGCTACTGCTGATGCAGAAGCTTTGGGTAATACTGGCGGAGCTTGGGCAGAGATGGCGTTCTCAATCGAGAAGGCAACTGCAACTGCTAAGTCACGCGCATTGAAGGCTGAGTATTCAACTGAATTGGCACAAGACCTGAAGAACGTTCATGGCCTTGACGCTGAATCTGAATTGGCTAACATCCTATCTACCGAAGTATTGGGTGAAATCAACCGTGAAATGATCCGTACTGTAAACAGCCGTGCTATCCTAGGTTGTACTACAACTACTACCGCTGGTACTTTCGACATGTTGACTGATGCCGATGGCCGTTGGTCACAGGAGAAGTTCAAAGGTTTGGTAGTTCAGATCGAGCGTGAAGCAAACGCAATTGCTAAGGCAACTCGCCGCGGCAAAGGTAACTTCGTAATCTGTTCTTCTGACGTAGCTACTGTTTTGGCAGCTTCTGGTCACATGAACTTCGAAGGCGCTGGCGCAATCGATGATACCGGTAACACATACGTTGGTATGTTGTCTGGCCGTATCAAAGTATTCATCGACCCGTTCGCAACTGTTGATTACGTTACTGTTGGATACCGTGGTTCAAACGCATATGACGCTGGTATGTTCTACTGCCCATACGTTCCTTTGACCATGATGAAAACTATTGGTGAGAACGACTTCCAACCTAAGATCGGTTTCAAAACCCGTTATGGTATGGTAGCTAACCCATTCGCATCTGCTGTTCCTGGCGATGACACTGGCGCAGTACGTTCTAACCCTTACTTCCGCATCTTTGCTGTTGCAAACTTGTTGAAGTCTTAATCTTAACTGATTAATCAAAGCCTCCGAAAGGAGGCTTTTTTTTGCTTATAAATAAGTATATGTTCAGGAGGATGTTTTATGACAGAAATAGATCAGGCAGAATTAAAAACAAGCAAAAATATAGGTTTGTTGCAACCATCAAAATTTCACGTGACTATTGAGGGTCCTGAAATTCCTAAGGGCTTTGACTTACTAGCAACATCGGTGAATATAGACGCAACAGATACAAACAATGTTTCATATGCATATGGCTTCCAATCATTACCAATTCCCGGAGAAATGATGGCAGCAGGTAACTTATCAATTGATTATATCATTGATGAGAATATGAATAATTACGCTGTACTATATAATATGATGAATGCTATGGTTCGGTCAGATAATCCTGAGGATTATTATATTACAATTGTGGTGACAATGTATTCATCACATAATAATGTAACACGAACTTTTAAATTCCATGATGCATTGCTTTCAAGTATTGGTGCTATTACATTGGATCAAGCTGATGAAACTGCTGGACCAGTAGCCACCAACGTTGATTTCATGTATTCAAGGAAAACTTTTGTATAATTGAGAGGAATATAATATGGCTTTAACTATTGAATATATAATGAAAGAATGGGAAGAAGACGCAGAAATAAATAATCTAATGCTAGAAGAGGAATCAAAGAAGATTCCAAAGCTACACGCAAAATATATTAATATGTACACCCATGAAAAACTCCGTTATAAACATCTGGACATGAAGCATAAGATCTTGCTTAAAGAAAAATGGTTATATTATAATGGTAAGTATGATAAGGCTGAGTTAGATAGAAAAGGTTGGTCCTATGATCCATATGATGGACATAATAAACCAATAAAAGGTGACATGGATATATATTATAATGCGGATCCAGATATGCAAGCATCACAGTTAAAAATGGATTATCAAAAGGAAATGATAGACCTATTAAAAGAAATCCTGGAATCAATTAAATGGCGACACTCGTCAATCAAGAATGCAATTGATTTTATGAGATTTACTTCAGGAGGTTAAGATATGTTATGTCCCAAATGTGATTGCGAGTTGGTTATTGAAACAGTCTATGAAGACCATGTAGGATTCAAGGAATGTGAAATTGATCCGGAAAGGTTATATAATATAGGTTTGATAGATGGGGCAGAGTTAGAAATCATGAAAAGTATAAATAAAGACAGAAAAGGGGAACTGTAATTCCCCTCCTCCTAAACATAAAAACTATTCAGAGTAGCTCATATGTCTAAGATTATTTATACCGTCTATAAAATCACAAACCTTCTTGATAATAAAATATATATTGGATGCCATCAAACTACGGATATCAACGATTCGTATATGGGATCCGGTACACTTCTTATGCGTGCACAAAAGAAATATGGAATAGAAAACTTTTCTAAAGAGATTATATACATATTGGAAAGTTCCGAACAAATGTTCTTAAAAGAAAATGAACTAGTCAATAGTAGTTTCGTGGAAAGAAATGATACATATAATATAACTGAAGGCGGTTTTGGTGGCTTTAATGCTGTAAAACGTAATAAGGTAATGATAAATGGAATTATATACAAATCTCAAAAGGATGCGGCTAAGGCGTTAAATAAAGGCGGCAACACAATTAATCGTTATATTAAAAGTGGCAAAGCATTCGTAATTGATGATAATAATGAAATTATTATTGATCCAAGAACTGAAGAATATAATAGAGATAAGGCGTTAGCTATTGTGCGGCGCCAAAATATTTTACGTAAAAAGCTTTCAAAGAAGATATCTATAGATGGAGTTGTATATTCATCAAGAAAGGAAGTGAGAAGACTTGCAGGTATTTGTTCTTACGAGCTTACTAATATGTTAAATGAAGGCAGTGCATTTATAGTATAAATATGAGGGAAGATTTAACTTAATAAAAAGGAACGTTGTTATGAAGATTGTGGTAACCAAGAAGAATGAATCTCATTTATATATTGATGCTGAAATAGGTATCTTATACGAGCTTGCGGATTTCTTCTGCTTCTATGCTCACAATTATAAGTTCCATCCTTTGTTTAAATCAAAGCGATGGGATGGCAAGATTCGTCTTTTTAATACAAACAAATGCACCTTACCAGTTGGTCTGTTTAATCATCTTCGTGAATTTGCGAATGCCCGTGGTTATGAATTGACGACCGAAATAAGTGATCGCTATGGTATGCCAAATGATTATGAAGGTATCGATGGTGCTGAGTTGGCCACCTTCTTCAATAAGTATATCAAACTGTCTTCCAAAGGCAAGGCTATTGAGCCACGTGATTATCAGGTAGAGGCAGCGTTAAAAGCAATCAACGAAAAACGGTTATTGATTCTAAGCCCTACTGCATCTGGTAAGTCATTGATCATTTATATGATGATGAGATGGTTTCTACAGGAAAAGAGAAAGCCTGTTCTTGTGGTTGTGCCTACTACTTCGTTGGTAGAGCAAATGTCAGGTGACTTCGTTGATTATTCTGAATTTGATGAAGGATTTGATCGCGAAGATATTCAGCTAATCTACTCCGGAAAAGAGAAGCATAACATCACATGTCCTGTTGTCGTTTCAACTTGGCAGTCAATCTATAAAATGGGATCTTCTTGGTTTCAACAATTTGGTATGATCGTTGGTGATGAAGCACATTCGTTTAAAGCTAAGTCGTTGACCGCGATTATGGATGCATGTACTGAGGCCCAGTATCGAATTGGAACTACCGGTACTTTGGATGGAACTGCTGTTCATAAGATGGTTTTAGAAGGTATGTTTGGTCCTGTGCATAAGGCAATCACTACAAAACAACTTATGGATAGAGGCGATGTTGCGGATCTGAAAGTTAAGGTGCTTATGCTCGAATATACGGAAGAGCAACGTAAGTTGATATCTGTCAAGAAGACTAGGCATACATATCCCGAAGAAATTAAGTTCTTAACATCGCATGCAGGTAGAAATAAATTCATTAAAAATCTGGCAACATCGCTCGAAGGTAACACGCTTTTGTTATTCAATTATGTTGACAGTCATGGCAAACCTCTATATAATATGATCAAAGAAAAAATAGAGGCAACAGATCCAGGTCGTAAGGTATTTTATGTTTCTGGTGAAACAGCAGTGCAAACCCGTGAAGATATTCGTACATTGGTAGAGAAGGAAAAGGATGCGATTATCGTGGCTAGCTTGGGTACTTTCTCTACAGGGATTAACATTCGAAATCTCCACAATATCATCTTCGGATCGCCATCGAAGTCACAGATTAAAGTGCTACAGTCTATTGGCCGAGGATTGAGAAAATCAGATGATGGTCGCCATACCACGTTATATGACATAGCCGATGACTTGCATTGGAAACAGAGAAAGAATTATACTCTGAATCATGCATCAGAAAGAGTCATGGTATATAATAAAGAGCTATTCGATTACAAGTTGATTAAGGTGAAGCTGGATGGATAACATAAAAGATTTGATCGCCAAGTACCATGTCAAGACTGTAAGAATGATCGATGGATCTCGTCTGATTACAATGACAGGGGATACTAGACCAAAGGACAACCCAACCAGCGTTGACCTGATTCATCCCTCTACGATTGAGACCAGAGATGGTAAGGTAGCAGTCCTGCCATGGAATCTGTATACTGACGACTATATATATTGTATACGGTTGACAGATATCATTACTTTGAATAACTGTACATATGAGTTAGCCCACTTCTACATAAAAACTCTATTGGGTCGCAAAGATGATGAACTTACCGATGATGAACTAGCTATCGTTGGAAGTGATCTATTGTCTCAAGAAACCTCTATGGAGTATCCTATCTCTTCATCTAAGAATATCCATTAGGATACTCCTTAGAAGTCTTTACGTTTCTTTATATCTCTACCGTCCCGCTGACAATGATTTATTATAACATGAAAATCAGAAAAAAGCAACCCGGTAAACGCAATTAATTTCATTTATTTTTAAAATAATTATATGTTGCCAATAACATGTTATGATGGTATAATATATTATACATTCAAAAAAGGGACTACATTATGGCCAAGAAAACCAATAAAAAAGATCGACCACATTACGTTGACAACATTAAGTTCTCAGCATCTGTCAATGAATACGTTGAAGCCGTTAACATAGCAAAGGACAACGAAGCACCAGTGCCAGTGGTACCGCGATATATTGCAGAATGCTTTATGCTGACATCAGAAGGTCTGAGTCACGCACATAACTTCGTTCGTTATCCTTTCCGTGAAGAAATGGTACTGGATGGTATTGAGAACTGCCTTCGTGCAATCAATAACTATGACATTTCCAAGGCAACTCGGACGGGCAAGCCTAACGCGTTTTCGTACTTTACTCAGATTTGTTTTTATGCGTTCGTACGCAGAATTGTTAAAGAGAAAAAGCAGCAGGCCATTCAAGAGAAAATTATTGAGAATCTAACTCATAATATGATCTTAGAAAATGACGAAGATACCTATATCTCATTCTTGCAAGATGGTGTAGATCAGTTCAAGCTTGACAATGAAAAGTTTGAAAGAGAATCTAAGTCTGATGAAGAAGAGCAGGAGCCTGTGAAGAACGTAAAGCCTGAACATCCAAGCAATATCAATAAGTTCATGTGAGGTATTACTATGTTATGTCCAAAATGTCTAAAACACTTTTCTTCTGAGCATGCAATTGCCCCGGAAAAATGTCACGCAGTAACTGTCGTGATTCCCGAACTTACCGGCGAAACAACTTATGACGGTTGGGCACATTTTATAAAGGAAACAGGTAGCTCAGTATCAGATTTCTATAAGTATAAAATGGGGTATATTGAATGAAAGTAGCCATACTCAATGACACTCATGCAGGTGCTCGTAATAGCTCTGACTTGTTTATGCATTATCAGGAACGATTTTATCGCGATGTATTTTTTCCATATCTATTGGAAAATGGCATTACTGAGATCATTCATTTAGGTGATTATTACGAGAATCGAAAGTATATCAACTTCAAGGCCTTGAACCATAACCGGAAAATCTTTCTGGAAAAGTTACGTGAATATGGCATTCACATGACAATCATTCCAGGCAATCATGATGTAATGTATAAGAACACAAATGAGGTTTGCGCGATTAAAGAACTTCATGGTTATTATACTGATTGTGTGGATGTGATAATGGAGCCAACAGATATTACCTTTGCAGGGTTTACATTAGGTTTGATACCGTGGATTAACCAATCAAATTACGATGATACTATTGATTTCTTAGACAATAGAACCAGAGCTTCATGGATTGGTGGACATCTTGAATTATCCGGATTTGAAATGAATAAAGGTGTTGTTCAAAGCCATGGTATGTCAGCTGGGTTATTCAAGAGATTTGAACAAGTAATCACCGGACATTATCATACCAAATCATCCAATGGTAATATAACGTACTTGGGATCGCAAATGGAATTTAACTGGTCTGATTGCGAGGATTCTAAATTCTTTCATGTTCTTGATACTGAGACACGGGAATTGGAACCAGTACGAAATCCAATCACATTGTTTGATAGGATTGTATATGATGATATAGAGAATGATTATAATGAATATGATGCCACAGACCATACGAATAAGTTTATCAAACTCATAGTCAAGAACAAAACTGACATGAGAATGTATGATTCGTTCGTTGAGAATTTGGTGTTAGCATCTTGTCATGACCTTAAAATTATTGAAACATTTACAGAATTTCTTGGAGATTCTATAGCCGATGACGCAGTATCGATCGAAGATACAGGCACATTACTTAACGAATATGTAGACCTTGTTGAAACAGATTTAGATAAAGAACGTATCAAATCTATAATGAGGGGATTATATGTCGAGGCTCAAAACGGTGACCTTCTATGATTATATTTAAAACAATTACATGGCAAAACCTCTTATCTACTGGTACTAATCCGGTGACTGTTCGCTTGAATGATGTGGCTACGACATTGGTTGTAGGCCAGAACGGCGTTGGCAAGTCAACTATGCTTGACGCTCTTTCATATGCATTGTTTGGCAAACCGCATCGCGATATTAAAAATGCGCAGCTGATCAATTCTATTAATGGCAATAAGATGGTTGTGACCTGTGAATTTTCTATTGGGTCTAATGAGTTTAAAATCGTCCGTGGACTCAAGCCATCTATATTTGAGATTTGGCAGAATGGTAAGGAAATAGACCAGCGCGCTAATGCACGTGATTTTCAGAAATTTCTTGAGCATAACATTCTGAAATTAAATCATAAGTCCTTCCATCAGGTAGTGGTATTGGGTTCTGGGTCGTTTATCCCTTTCATGCAATTGTCTCCGAATCATAGAAGAGAGGTCATTGAGGATCTTTTGGATATTCGTGTGTTTACAACGATGAACCAATTGCTTAAAGAAGATGTGTCTAATACCAAAGAAGAATTGCGTAATGTAACTTCTAGTATGGACGCTACTATGGATAAAATTGATCTGCAGAAAACCCATATTCGCGAAATTACTTCACTGAACGAAAATCAGGTAGAGGTTCGCAAGAATAAAATTAAAGAGTTGCATGAACGAATTAATGTTCTTAGTAAATTTGTGGACGATGAATCTGAAGGCCTTCAAGAGAATTTGAATTTGGCTCAGGTCCAGAATAAAGAATATAATGAAGAGAAGAATAGGCTTCGTGTATTGGAATCTACGTATAAAGCTGAGCTCAACATATTGGTTAAAGAAACAAAGTTCTACACCAATCATGATAATTGTCCTACCTGTTCGCAAGAGATTGATAAGGTAACCAAGAAGCAGAAGTTTAAGGATGCTAGCGAACAGGCGTTGGTTATTCATGATAAGTTGAAGGATGTTAAGGTTAAATTGTTCAATGAACAGAAGATGATCGATGATAATGAAAAAACGTGGGATTGGTATAAGGCCCAAGAAACTGGAGTACTAGATGCTGTCCGTTCTATTAAGTCATATAATTCTACAATTCGTACATACCAAGATGAAATTATTTCGATTCAGGGTAATAATGATTCTGCAGAATATGCGAATGCTGAATATACAAAGCTTCTTGAAAAGAAAGATACATTGATGAATGATAAGGTTCAACTACTTGAAACCGCTTCATATCATTCTGTAATCGCTGAGATGCTTAAAGATACGGGAATCAAGACTAAGATTATCAAACAATATCTTCCGGTAATGAATCAGCTTATCAATCATTACTTACAAGTACTTGACTTCTTTGTATCATTCCATCTTGATGATTCTTTCAAAGAAGAGATTCGTTCACGCCATCGGGATGCTTTCAATTACTCATCATTTTCCGAAGGCGAGAAGGCAAGGATCGATTTATCCCTGATGTTTACTTGGCGGCATATTGCCCGGTTGAAGAACTCGGCCAACACCAACCTATTGATCATGGATGAAGTTGGAGATTCGTCACTGGATAATGATGGACTGGATCAATTATTCAGAATCATCGAAGTGGCGGAGCCAAACTCAAATGTGTTTGTGATCAGTCATCGTGGTTCAATGGACGACAGATTTGATTCTAAAATTGAGTTTGTAAAGGACAAAAATTTCTCAAAAATAAAGTGAGAAACCTGTTGCCATGTCCCTGCAAGTGTGTTATAATTATTATATTGAATCGGAACACACTAGAGAGAATATATTATGAATAACACACTTGCAGGTCCATTTACAGTAGAACAGATTGAAGAATTTTACAATGTAAATTATACAGATGGTTTTGAAGATTTGACTATAGTCAAGTACAATGGCCTCAAGACGGATGGTCAGCATGTATACAACATTGTCGCGTATGATGAAAATGAAGATAAGTTTGTGGTAACTCAGTTATATGTGTATCTTGACAGTGACGGCAAACTTGCTGTTGATTTTCCTGGCATGCCCGACAGCGAGCATGATGATTACGATGAAGCTGTTGACGCTGCAAACAAATAATAAAGAGAGATTATATTATGCCATTACCATCTAAACAAACATACGGAAATCTCGTAGTTGACAATCAAACCAACTACTGCCAGGACTTTCGCATAAAAGAGTTTGTGGATCAGATCCTAGCTAAAGAAGCTGATACAGGAGTTTTTGTTCCTGAATTTTCGGATTGCCATATGCTAGTAACATTTTATCAACAAAAAACAGAAGATGGTGGACGACTGTTCGTTGCCACTGATATGAATGTTGATGTACCAAAATGGTGGTATGCAGGAACGTAGGAGATACATATATGCAAATCACACATGAACAAAAGAGAAAGCAATTGAAGAAACCTGTTGCCATGTACCCGAAAGTGTGTTATAATTATTATATTGAATCAGATAACCACTAGCGAGAATATATTATGAAATCATTTATGAAGAAGTACTTTGAAGTTGAAACTGTTGGCGCTGCAAGCACACGTTATATCCCTAAGGCAGGATACGTTGTAGTTTTGGGTGACGTGCATATGGTTGACGTGATTGAGTTCCGATATTTCGAAGAGTATTGGGTTACATACAAAGGTATCAAGAACCATTCTTCATACTCTGTATATGAAGATTTAGAGGATCTTGAATCTTATCTGGTCGCTTACAAGAAAGTGGGAAAATAATAATGAGTCTTGAATGGACAGCGATAGCTATAATAGCGTTAGCGTGGGTGTTGTTCGGTAGTTAACGTTATTAAATGAGGTATTATAAGAATGAAATTGAGAAAATCTAAAATTGAGTTGCCGATGTTGATTGCGATCGGTCTAGGCGGATTGGCAATGTTGTCATTATTGCTCTGGTTAATGTATATTATCCATTTAGCGGCAATGCCTATTTGGCTGGGCTGGCTTGGGTATAGCGGAGAAGTAACTGTATGGGCTATAGTAGGTGTTTCTTTGTTTATTGGCCTATCACCAAAACCTGTAAATATGATCCTTGGCAACTTTTCATTAGGATTGGCCATTCTTAGTTGGATTGGAGTATTCGCGTGAAAAATAGTGTAGCAAAAAATTCGCATGTAAATCGGGCGGCAACATTCCGTGACCGCAAGAAAGATTATACTCGCAAAGGTAAGAGTAAGTACAAATATGACTAAAAAAAAGTATAAGAAAGTAAGTCCGGAAAAGCGTGCTGAGTCGTTAGGTATCAGCGTTGAGGACCTGACGAGTTATCAGACTGTCTTAGAAGAGGCTATTGAGTATTATGGTAAAGACAATTTTCCAAGTATTCAGCATCCTCGTCAGGTCCTCAGTAAAGTGAAAATGTATTATCATTTATACAAACCAACAACCACCGAAGTGACTGAGAAGGAATAATAACATGTACCTATACCAACAGCAGTATTTCAATGGCAAGCCATTGGACCAAGGCCAATCCTTTACTACCAATAATACCTCGGAAAGTCCAAGGCCGGCCAATTCTGAAGAAGAAGTGCGAAGGGTTACTCGCAACGCTTTGGAAATCATCAATGAATTGAAAGAACGATTATTGCAGGCTGAATCTGCCACGGAATTTTGGCATAAAAAATACCTTATAGAGGTTGATCATATTGATAGAATCACTGCTGTAGTGATGAATAATGAATAATACAAATTTTGGTCTGATTGGAATGATTATCTGTGGCAGCGTTGACTGCTACTGAACAAGGCAGAATTCAAGTTGCATCTGGTCAATATGAATGTACGTTGGTGACCAAGAAAGACCTTACAACAGAATGGAAATGCAAAAAAGTAGGAGGTGAGTGATGTCAGAACCTAGTAAATTAAAAATCGCTGAGCAAATTTTCATACAACATTATGAACATGGCCTTCGATCATCTATTATTGGGTTGTTTCAGGATAGGGGTATTGGTGAAAATGTAGCAAACTCATATTACCAGAAATTGAAAACCCAATACGATCCTGAAGGAACGGGCAATTTAAAATCCTTTTTTCAAGACAATGTCGACAACAAATACCTACCTCTTCCGGATAGCATTGAGATATTCAAAGAATTTACTTGGGAAGGATATGCCACAAATCCTCACGTACTCTTCTTTGTTGATAACGGTGTCGTAGTAGCCCAACAGGTTAGTGGTAGGATTCGGATGTTTAATAATGGTGCTGTATGGCCGTATGGCAATAGAGGTCGTATGTTTATGCCTTATAAATTGCGTGAAAATTATATGGTAAATGGTGGTATAATCGTTGCCATTGCTTAGAAAGTGTGTTATAATTATTATATTGAATCGGAACACACTAGAGAGAACATATTATGAAAACACATCCACTGTACGGCCTAGGCATTACCTATCTAGAAAACTTCATACCAAAACACATCCAAGCTGATCCTGTAAAATTTCTTATGGAAGATGCTGTAGAGAATGTACAGCTGGTTGTGAATAAATCACGTGAACAAATTCAATATGCCGAATCAGAAATTAAAATGTTTCAGGAATATGTAAAAACTCGGCCTGAGTTGAAAACTGACCCATATTTGGATATGGAAGTGGATGTGTGTTACAGTATGACACAATCATTATATGGATTTATAGTGATGAAAGATGGAGTACCTGTTTTAACACTATTATCAGATATCACAAGCTTTTCTGACTTCAAAAACCCCAACGAATTGGCCACATTACTGGTACACACTTTTGAGAAATTGATTGCAAAAAATTACATTAATGAATAAGGAAGATAAAATGACTGCACTGATGATTGATAAGGCACGTAAGATGACGGATTTGCATCGTGCTCGGACGCGGATTAATGAAGACCCCGAAGATTTCATGAAAGCCCTTCGATTTGCTGATTATCATCATAGAAATCAAGTTCGCAAGTATACTTTTATGCCATATATTACTCATCCAATCGCAGTAGCCAGAAAGGTTTCTGAGTTGATTGGCAAGATAGCATATGTTACTGATAAAACTGTGGCCGCTGCTTTGCTTCATGATGTTGTTGGAGATTGTGATGTGACTAATCAAGATATTGCTGATATCTTTGGAACTGCAATGGCCGCAGTGGTGGCTGATCTTACTGATCCAGATAAGGTGGAAGGTGTTAATCGTGCAGCACGTAAAGTGATTATCAGAAACAGATATCAGAATGATGCTTGCCTCGAAGCCTGCATCATTAAGTTATGTGACCTGTGGCACAACCATATCTCTATAGAAAAGTATGATCCAAAGCTTGCAAAGCAGTATAACATAGAACGTGAAGAACTTGAAGCTGTGAGCCCAATGAAGCTTGTGAAAAGTATGATCTTGGAGAGAGCCCCACATTTCTTTGATGTACCATTAGAATTTCAATACCATAAAGATAGAGGATAATGTAATGTTATTTGAAATGTTATTTGATCCGGTTGATGTATGGGATGTGGATTATTGTGAGGAGGATCTAAATTGCAATTCCAAGGAGGTTTCCAAAAGCAACCCATATCATTACCATACAGAAGTAGAAGATATTCATATAGTCCATTCATCCGAAGAGGCTTACTTTGTTGAATATCGGCGTAAGCGCTTTTGGGTGCCAAAGTCCATTATCAAGGGCAAGGTATCGCGTCATGGACCGCTTTGGATACATTCAGAAACCTTTGAATCTATATTCGAAAAGGCTAGGCCGTTCAGTCGGTCTTAGTCCGTATCAGGATAAAAATAATCGATTTATTTCGTGTTTGGGGGGTACCATTCCCGCAAAAGTGTGTTATAATTATTATATTGAATCGGAACACACTAGAGAGAATATATTATGAAAAACCGCAAAATTGTAACTGATCGTATTTGGGAAGTTGTAGAATTGGCAAATGATATTTTTGGTATAGATATCAGTAAGTCAAACTTGTCTATCGATCTTAATATGAAAGGTAATTCTGCAGGTCAAGCTTCTATCAGAATTCCGGCAAATCGAAGTACTGTAACTGCTAGTAAATTACAATTAAAAATCCGTCTAAATGCTGTTGCAATCGAAGAACATCTTGAAAACACTCTCGAAGATACAATTCCACACGAAATCGCGCATTTAGTTAACTTCTACCACGAATATATGCCTAACATGATTCGATCAGGTAAAAATCATGATTCGGGTTGGAAACGTACTGCTAAATTATTGGGGTGTTCAGGTCAACGTACCCATTCACTCGAATTACGTAAAAATACTTTCGATTACGTTTTAGAAGATGGTACTTCTATCAAAGTTGGTCCACAACAACATAAAAAAATCCAACAAGGTAATATGGGTTATGTTGTTAAGTCATCAGCTACAGAATCTGGGGTTAGACAACAAGTTAGAAAAACTCATTTTAATGGTTATAAGCCTGTTAATCAGGAACGTGTTGCAAAAACTATCGCAGCATCTAAGCCAAAAACTTCTAAGTTAGTACAAGCAACTTGGATTTTTGAAACCTATAGAGATTTATCTCGCAAAGAAGTAGTAGATCAAATTGCCAAGAAATTGGGTTTGAAGCCTACCACTGCAAACTCTTATTATCAGAAAATTAAAACTTCAAAAGGGATCTAAATGGCAACATACAATTACAAGTGTACTTCATGTAACTCCAAAATGGAGTTGCGGCATGGCATGAACGAGGATCGGCCGCCATGTCCGGAATGTAAGGAATATTCATTGGAAGTATTTCATACCCCAGAATCTGTGCCTACATTTAAGACTGTAGGATTTGGTTGGGGTGGAAAGGGACATCCGGTAAAATGATAAATTGCAATTCATGTAAGGTTGGAGTACTGAAAAAGTCTATATGGTATCAGAATTTTCGCTGGGCCGACACAGAACTTAAAATTCCATATCATCAACTAGCATGTACTACATGCCCTAATTATGTAATGACTGCTAGAATGAAGAAATATAATGAAGATAAACTGACAAGAATCATGAATCAATTGAGAGGAATGTCATAATGAAAATGTATGTGGTGGAAGCTCTTCGTTGGGGTGATCGCGAGCGCCACTCATATGTGGTGGGTGTATACACAGATAAATCCCGGGCCAAACTCGCAGCTAAGGTGGAAACAGACTGGCGCGCTGGAAAATATGACTGCGTTATAAATGAATGTGAACTTGATAATATACCTACCAATGAATTGGATTGGTATCTTGGGATAGTGAGGGTAGTAGATGAAGATTAAAATTGGTGAACCGCACAATCAATACGACCGTGATCTTGAAATTCATATTGATCCATATGATGTTTGGAATATGGATGATACCTTGGCCCATATTATCCATCCTATGCTTGTTTTGTTAAAGTCAAAAAAGCATGGAGCTCCGATGGTTGATGATGATGACGTGCCTCTTGAATTGCGATCATATAATTCAGAGATGGCTGAAGATGATCATCTCGATGTTAACTTCTTTAATCGATGGAATTACTTGTTGGATGAAATGATATGGGCGTTTGGCGAATATAAAATAGATTGGCAAGATCAATATATCACGGAGATACCAGCCACAAAATCTGGTACTGCATCTGATGCTGAATCATCGTACGCATTCGATAAAGAGGGATGTGATGCACATGAATCCCGCATAATCAAAGCCACAAGTATGTTTGGCAAATACTATGGATCACTTTGGAGTTAGATCATGACTGAACTAAAAGCATGTCCGTTCTGCGGTGGTGAGGCAGAATCTTTTAAATACATAGAATCAGGTGGCGGTGAATATTCTTCTTCTCAGTCTATGTTTAGAATCCGATGTAAAGAATGTTGGGGCTGTATGACTAAGCGTGCAACTGCTTTCTGTGATGTTAGCAAATACACAGTACAGGATTTCAGGGATGACCCAACACTGAGGCCGATAGTTACAAAGCAGCACGAAGCAATTCTGGCTAAAGAACAACAGGATTTAGCTGATCTCTGGAATACTAGAAGAAACACTCACAAGTATGACAGTGTCGCAAATACGTTACGCAGCAATATAGATTATTTTTATAGTCGAACAGACGGTACGTATTTGTTTCCGAATAGCGCTGAAGGCGATTTATTAAAGTCTGTATTGAGACTACTTGATGCAGAAAAACGTTGACCCTTTCCTGAAAATCCGTGACATATCATAGATTATGTGGTATAATATATTATAAATTCAAATGAGGCATTAAAATGAAAGACAACATCACATATAGTGAAACTTTTTACTCGGGTCAAGGTGAAGGTCATTTTATTGGGGAACCATCTTTATGGGTTCGCTTTTTCTTGTGTAATCTTCAATGTGATGGATTTGGTCAGGATCATCCTACCAAGCCAGATACTTGGGATCTCCCTTACGAAACAGTAGACATTTCACATATCAAGGTTGTTGAAGACCTTCCTGTATTCGAGAAAGGATGCGATTCAAGTTACACGTGGGCAAAGAAGTTCAAACATTTAATGCGCACGAAAGACGTTTCAGGTTTAGTTGATGAACTCGAAGCATTATTGCCCGGCGGTAAGTTTAAGCATCCTGTTACAGGACTTGAATCGCACATGTGCTTTACCGGTGGCGAGCCAATGCTTAACCAAGAAGCGATTGTGGCGATCATGAAAGAATTTGAGATTCGGGATAATTTGCCAAAGTTCGTGACTATTGAGACAAACGGAACGCGAAAACTCAAGCCAATCTTGAAAGAGTATATCACAGAATATGTCCAGATGGAACATGGAGATATGGGGAGGAGTTATCAATGGTTATGGTCTATCTCTCCGAAGTTGTGGTCAACTGCTGGTGAGAAGGCAAAGAAGGCTATCAAGCCTGAAGTCATTGCTTCTTATATCAACGCGGCAGATTATATGTGGTGTAATACTCAATTGAAATTTGTTGTTAATGGTTCTCAAGAATCATGGGACGAGGTTGCAGATATTGAAAAGCAGGTGCATGACTTAATTTCAGAACTTGATCCTGATTGTTATGCATGGCCCGTTACTTGGATCATGGGTGTTGGTGGAACCTTAGAAGGGTTGAAAGTGACAGAAGCGACAATCGCCAATGAATGCTTGCAACGCGGATACAGATACACTTCACGCGTACACGTTCATATCTATGGAAATCAGATCGGAACTTAATTGCTCTAGCGCAAGTTTTTAAAAATGATAAATAAGGGCACGGGATAGGATGAATCCCATCTGCTGAGAGTTCTTGGTGGTGTGTAAATGGTTCGTAACTGGTCAATCATCCAAAGTTACCGAAATAATAGATAGCACATCTGTTGGCCTAAATTGTAGGCAACATGCTTCCTCTATCGCGCTATACAGCAGCGCGTAGGCGTCACAGTAGCTGTTTCGATATTATGGAGAAAAATATGATCAGTGAAAAATTAGAAGTGACATTACATTATCTAAACCGATATGGTGGTGTTGACGCTATTACATTGTATGATGTATCTCCATCAAAACTTATGGAGTTAAAGGCGGATTCAAGTTGGATAGCCCTCCACCGTACTGAAGGTCTGATTACTTGTTGGGAACCGTTCCGACATGAAGCTCCTGAAATAATTCAGATGATTATGGATCATTATACAGAATTGGAGAAGATTCGATGGGAAGAAATATGTATCGAATATGATGCAGGGACATTGCCTATAGAATATTATAAATCACGTGACATTAACACATAAGTGTGTTATAATAGTTATTAAATCAGAGAAGAGAGGAATATTATGAGTTGGGAAATTGACAAAAAGTTTTACTTGGAATATGGCCATCGAGTATGGTCCCAGGAATTAAATCATGAGTTATGTGCGATTGGCGATACTGCATGCGCTTGCAGGCACCTACATGGCCATTCTGGAATGCTTCGTGTATTCTTGAAAGGTGATGATCTAACTCGTGGCATGGTAACTGACTTTAAACATTTAGGATGGATGAAGGATTTTATCGACAAATATTTGGACCATAAGATGATGATCGACATGTCTGATCCTGGATTTGAAAGTATTGTTGGTTATGAACTATCACCATCAGTAAAAGGATCAAGCCCATTCCTTTTTAAAAATGGAGTAGTAATCAATCTTGTAAAAGCGCCTTTTGATTCAGGTTGGATTCCTGACATGACGGATTTGCCTCTCATGTCCGAACACGAGCATGAGTTGATTGAAGGGTTTTTCTTTGTTAATTTCTTACCAACCTCAGAAAATCTCGCCAAGTATATTTTTGATATTGCTACGAAAGTAATGAAGGGCACAGCTACTGTTTCTAGAGTAGAATGGAATGAAACTCCTAAGTCGCGTGCAATTTATTCAGCATAAACAATAAGATTTTCCAGTGATTGTACCTAATGGGTTTTCCACTGGCCAAAGGTTTGTCGGTCCTTTGTCCTCTCCACCGACTTTAAATTAAATCTGAAGAGGAAATAAAAATGAAAAATGATCCAGTACTAGGCCGAAAAGTAAATCAATATCTTGAAGATATGGGTGTACAGACGCCATTAAATTATGAACAACTAGTTCGTTCTGATGAAGGTAAGATGGAATTGATTCGTGAACAAATGTTTACAATCATGTCTGTTCTAGGCCTAGATATGAAAGATGATTCTTTATGTGATACACCAATGCGTGTTGCCAAAATGTATGTGAAGGAAATCTTCTCCGGATTGACGGATGAAACATTTCCAAAATGCACTACCGTAGACAACAAATTTTGTCATGGTGATGAATTTGTAATGGAGAAGGATATCACTTTATATTCTGACTGCGAGCATCACATTCGTCCAATTATCGGTAAGGTTCATATCGCATATATCCCAAACAAGAAGGTCTTAGGATTGTCAAAGTTGAATCGAGTATCTCAGTACTTTGCGTCACGACCTCAAGTCCAGGAGCGATTGACAGTGCAAATAGCTCATGCAATTTCTTTTATCGTTGATTCTCCTGACGTAATTGTAATTATTGAAGCTGCCCATACTTGTGTAAGCCAGCGTGGAATTAAAGACACAAATTCCTCCACCTCAACAGTTTCGGCTTTGGGTAAGTTTGGCGATCATGATTCTGTATTGCGGCGTGAAGCGTTAGGCGCATTAAAGTAAATAAAGAGTGACTTTTCTACCTACCCATGATATAATTAATGGGTAGGTAGAAACTTAATTATGGAGAAAAAAATGTCATATACCGTTTATCTAGTAAAATTATCAAGAACAAGAGACCCCTCATTTCACAATGCATTCGCGCCGACCGAAGCTTATAAAATAGGCATAACGCAATATGCTGATCCCCTCCGCCGATTAATTCGTCCTGAATTTCGTGACAGCCCCTGTCATGTATGGAGTGATATAAAAGTCCTCAAAACCATAACTGTACCTTCTGAAACAGTAGCATGCCAGATCGAAGAATGGATAATGAATGTCATTCAAGGTTCGGAGAAATGGTTTCATAATTGGTATGAACTTACAAAATTCTCGGGTATTCGTGAGACTCGAAGATGGAATCAGCAAGAAGTTAATGTAATTTACGAATTAATGGACGCTGCGATGGAGCAGTTTCAGGCACCAAAACATAAACCTGTTGATTATCAAATAAAGATTCCTGAAGGCATATCCGATAATATGGTTTTTGCTCCAGCTTTTGAATATCCTGGTATTGCTGTAAGTCATGAAATGCCTACATCGATTCTGAAACATAAGCATCTTGCTGGTAAAATCAATGATTATATGTTTGTGTTATTGCACAGATATCTTGAAGACGAAGAATATCGTAATGTATGCAATAGTTACTCAGGAACTATGATCCTAGACAATTCTTGTTTTGAATTGGGTGCAGCATTAAGCGATGAACTGATTGCTAATACGGTCGAAGAACTCCGACCCACCTTTTTCGTTCTGCCTGATGTGTTGATGGATAATAAGGCAACATTACAGAAGATTGAAACTTTCATTAATAAGTATCCGGAGTTGATACCACAGGCTATGGCTGTTATTCAAGGCGAAACTATGGAAGAAATGTTATCTTCTTATCGCTCAGTTTCAGCAATTCCGAATCTTGGTATGATTGGCATTCCTTTCCATTTTAAATGGATGGTTGGAAGAAGTCCTCAAGACCAAGCTAATGAGAGAGTCAATCTGTTGGATAAATTGGAGGAATCAGGTACTATTAATTTATCGATACGCCACCATCTTCTTGGTACTTGGCATGTTTCTGAATTTTATAATTTAGAATATCGGCCGTATATTGTATCTATTGATACCTCAAATCCTATTGCTGCCGCATTAGAGGGTATTAAATATAATGAGATAGGGACACCCAAATATGTAAAACCTGGTATTAAATTTGATGACTATGCTGATATGCCTCTCGAAGATATCACCCCGCTCCAGTTTAGACTGATGTTCTATAATGCAGCCAGGTTGAATAAAATTTTTATAGGAGAAAACACATGAACTTAAAAGAAGCGATGGATGTATTGCCCGATACAGATAAGAAAGTGTTGGTTGTTTTATCGGGCGGCCTTGATTCTAGCATCATGACAATATTGCTTTCTAGTAAGTATGGTCATGATAATGTTGTCGCTTTATCATATGACTATGGTCAGAAGCAAAGGCGTGAATTGGAGATGGCTGCAGAGCTATGTGGTAAATTGGAAATCTCACATAAGATATTGGACCTTAAAATTCTTGGTGAAATTGCAGAGCCGATTTGCGCAAATATCAAGGGCTCAACAGTTGAGATGCCAACAATTCAAGATGTATTGGGTGATCCACAACCTAAGACATACGTACCTTTTCGTAATATGATTATGCTATCATTGACTATGGCAGCTGCCGAAGCGTCTGGAGCATCACATGTATTTACTGGGCTGCAGGTTCATGACGAATATGGTTATTGGGATACCTCACAGACATTCGTTGATGGGATGAATGCAATTGCTGCTATGAATCGAACTCATAAAGTTGAAATTCAAGCGCCGTTCTCATTATTATCCAAGACACAGGAATTGGAAATCCTAAAGGAATTGTCGGGTGACGAACCGCATGTACTGGATCATTGGTTGAAATCAACTTTAACATGCTACGATCCAAATGAAAAGGGTGAATCGTGTGGTGTGTGTCCGTCTTGCGCTGAACGAGTGAATGCATTCATGAAAATCCGCCATGTTGACCCAGTTCCATATTCTATTGTTATTCCTTGGAAAAAATAGGTTGACATATAGAAGATCCTGTGTTATAATATATTATATGAATTGGAAGGAGTTGTATTATGTGTTCTATCATAGGATCTTTTAATCTTCAACGGCTAAAGGAATTGTCTAAATTGAATGAGTATCGAGGTACTCATTCATGGTCATTCTCCAGAGTAACAAAACATGGAGATGTAATAACTAAACGGGGATTTGGTCCTCTACCAATTGATAAATTAACTTTGGAAGATACCGATACTGGTTCATATTATATTGCGCATCAGCAAGCGCCAACCACTTCTAATAAAACGGAGAGTTCCATCCATCCTGCAGTCGTTGGTCATATGAATCTATGGCATAATGGTATTATCAAGTCTCATGATATTAGGAGAATGCAGGATAGGCTCAATTCTAGCAGTACCTGGGATACAGAGTTAATGTTGAAATTAATTGATGATTCTGATGAAGTGACTGATGCCATAAGCACCTTTGATGGTACGTTTGCTTGCATACTTACTTATTATGGAGTTCCTTACGTATTTCGTAATGAGATAAGCCCGATGTTTATGAATGATGATTTGGATTTTTCCTCTACCAAATTTGAAGGGTCTAAGCAATTACCACCTAACCGAATATATCATATCGATATTAATAAACGGGTTCTAGAACCTACCGCGCAAACATTTACAACAAAAGAAAATCCTTTCTACTTTGGAGAATAATATGAATCATGAAAGACTTCATAAGGCAGTTGCGAAATTGAAACATATGGACATAAACAACACTCTACGATATGGTGAATTTGACGTATTAGTAGAGTTGATTGAGTATGTAACATCAACATATAATGAGCATTATACAAACGCCAATAACGCGATCCAAGGCTTGGATGTATGGGCCGCGCGCGGAACGTTATGTGATACCTCCATCGATAATGCTATTAAATATCAGATGCGATATGGTAAGAAGGGTGGGTATAATCGTAAAGATATTCTCAAGCCAATTCATTATTTGGTTTTAGCTTTGGCTGCACATGATAATATGTCAAGAACAGTACCAGTTAAGGCACCGCCTCTGGATTTTGACTCACGTGCAACAACCTCTGAACCCGTTGCAGCTTTTGAGACAACAAGGATCGACATACCTGATAATTTATACATTAACGGAGAAAAATAATGAGTATGAAAAATATAGGATCAATTAAAACTAAGTCATCATTGACAAATGTGATTGAGGGGGACACGCAACCAAACGCAGTAGATTTGCGTGTTGCTCAGATATTAAAAATATCAAATAAAATGTTTGAGATTGATGAAGAGAAGAAAGTGCATCGAGGCTCAACTGCAATGACATTAATACAATCCGATGATGGTGCCTATTGGTTACTACAACCTGGAATTTATGAAGTGGTTATGGCAAATGAAATCAAAGTATCTGATGGCGAGGCAGGATTTGTTATCACACGATCTACTTTGAATCGTAATGGTGTACACTTAACCACAGGCCTTTATGATTCGGGGTATAATGGTGTCATGGCCGCGGTAATGCATGTTACTACCGGTCCTATGAAGATTAAACCAGGAACTCGCATCGGCCAATATCTATGTTTTGAAGCTGAAACGCTACATTCATATGATGGTGATTACGGATTAAATTCAGTACACGATCAAAAATACACAACATAAACGTTGACTTTTCAGCGTTTGGGTGTTATAATTATTATATAATAAATTAATTGAGGTACATTTATGTCATTTACAATTTCGAAAGAAACACTTGCGGTTTTGAAGAACTTCGCTTCCATTAACCCAAATATTGTGATTCATCCGAACGCCAGATTACAGACGATTTCAGATGCGAAACATATTTACGCTTCGTATGAAATGCCCGAAGCATCTGAAATCCCATTAACTTTTGGGATCTATGATCTCAATATGTTTTTGGCTGTGCTATCAATGTTCAATGCACCGCTATTGGACATTCAAGATAAGAAGCGTGTGACCATTTCCGAATCGGATGGTTCGAGTCGAGTTAGATACTTCTTCGCTGATGAATCTATTCTAACATCGCCTGAAGGAACTGATGGCGTGAAGATGCCTGATACTGATGTATCTGTCGCCTTTACTGCTGAAATGATGGGACGGATTCGTAAGGGATCATCTACGCTTGGCCTGAGTCATGTTGTTATTGAGGGACGTGAAGATGGCACTTTTATCAAGGTATGTGACTTGGCAGATGTGACTTCAAACTCATATGAAATCAATATCGACAAAGAAGTAGACTTCCCAGGCCTGGAAGTAGATAAGGAAAATTTTCAAGCTGTATTCACAATTGATAATCTGAAGATGTTACCCGGCGATTATAATCTTGCAATCTCTTCAAAAGGTATTGCTCGATTTGTTCGTGTGGACTCAGATACAGATGTTTTGATTGGTACTGAATACTTTGTTGGTCTTGAAACAGATTCAAAATTTCCGAAATAATTCGTGACTTTTGAATAAAATATAGTATAATATATAAGTAAATTAAATTAAACGTAATGGAGAAATAATCATGGTAGAAGATATTAAAATGAAAGAAGCCGTAGAAGCAGCTGAAGGCGATTTTGAAGATGTACTTGAAGAAGCACCTCAACTCTCACTTGAAGATTTGAATGTATGTTTTAATCTGATTGACTTGGGAACTGAGCGTGGTGCTTGGCGCGGTCCTGAACTCGCAACCATTGCGATTGTGCGCGGCAAGCTTGAAGCATTCTTGAATGCGGCGCGGCCACCTGAATCAGTACCGGAAGATGCACCAGAGTAATAAAACGGGGTCGAAAGACCCCAACACCTTAATATAATGAAAGGAATATATAATGTCTAATGTAATTTTACCCTCATCTCCAGCCGATCGTAAATCTATCAAAGAAGCAGTCATGGAGATTGATGCAGCACTCACCCGAATCGAAGCAGAACGCGATCACATTAAAAATGTATTGGAATCTGTCGAAGAAAAATTCTCATTGCCGAAGTCATACGTTCGTAAAGTAGCCAACGCTTGGCATAAGCAAAACCTTGTTGAACAATCCCAAGCAATGGAAGATGTAGAAGCAGTATACGAAACCATCTTTGGTATGTGATCTGTCGGCCTCCGGGCCGATTTTCTTTCTTTAAATTATGGGATATAAATGATGCTGTGGACTGAAACGTACCGACCTTTAGTAATTGACGATGTAGTATTACCTGCCGCCTTAAAAGATCAATTTAAACAGGCTATTAATTCAAACAACATTCAAAATATGTTATTCACCGGAACTGGTGGTATTGGCAAAACTACTGTTGCCAAGATCATCTGCAAGGCCTTGAAAATGGATTATCTGTTTATCAACGGATCTGAAGAATCGGGTATTGATGTATTGAGAACGAAGATTAAACATTTTGCCTCTACCGTTTCATTGTCGGGTGGCATTAAAGTGGTCATCATTGATGAAGCAGATTATCTAAATGCTCAATCAACTCAACCAGCTTTGCGCGCTTTCATGGAAGAATTTCATAAGAATTGTCGATTCATTTTGACATGTAACTATAAGGATCGAATTATTCCTGAGTTGCATAGTCGTTGTGCTGTCTTCGATTTCAACATTACCAAGGCTGACCGACCTGCTTTGGCCACTCAAATCTTCAGACGAATTAAGTTTATTCTTGAAAATGAGAATGTAACTATTGAGGATGATAAGGTTGTTGCAGAATTAATTACACGATATATTCCTGATTGGAGACGTGTGATCAATGAACTACAGCGTTATTCGGCTTCAGGCATTATTGATAAGGGCATTCTTCATGACTTATCAGATGATTCGGTTTCTAAGCTAATCAAGTATCTAAAGGAAAAGAACTTCAAAGCAATGAGATCTTGGGTATCAGAGAATGCTGATATGGGCGCTGAAGCATTATATCGTAAAATCTTCGATAATATGTCATTATATGCTGTCCCAAATTCTACACCCACCATTGTTCTTATATTGGCTGAATATCAATATAAGGCAGCGTTTGTAGCGGATGTAGAATTAAATACAGTGGCATGCCTTACAGAGTTGATGTCGGGCGTGGAGTGGAAATAATGAATCCATTCGATTTTGTAAATGCGATCAATACAACCAAGAAAGATATTATGGTAACTCCAGCAGATGAGAAATCATATAACGCTTTCATGGTTAACCGGTCATTGTCATATTTTCAGGATACTGTTTTGTTGGCAAATACCATGAACATTCACCATCATATCGACAATAAAATGCAATTTGAATTCCTGCTAAATATAGTAAGTAAGAGAAAACGCTTCAGTAAATGGGGCAAAGTTTCCTTACCAAAGGACATTGAGGCAGTGAAAGAGTATTATGGATTTTCAAATGAGAAAGCCAGAATCGCTCTAAATGTGCTTAATGATGATCAACTAAGTGAATTGATAGATAAGGTGGGCAAAGGTGGAAAAACAAGAAAGTAAAATCGTGTCGTGGACTCCCATGCATATGGTTGAGATCACACTTAATGAGCCTGATGATTTTCTGAAGGTAAAGGAAACTTTGACAAGAATTGGAGTGTCTTCACGTAAAGAGAAGAAGATATTTCAGTCATGTCATATTCTGCATAAGCAGGGACGATACTTCATCGTTCATTTCAAAGAGCTGTTTATGTTGGACGGCAAGCCCTCAAATCTTACAGAAGATGATGTGGGTAGACGTAATACAATCACACAGTTGTTAAGTGACTGGGGTCTGATTGGCATTGTGAATGCTGAACAGGTAAAGGATAAATCGCCACTAAGACAGATCAAAGTGATCTCTTTTAAAGAGAAAAGTGAATGGATATTGTGTCCAAAATACAATATCGGCCAACATCATACAGGAGAGTAAATAATGTCAAGTCCAATCTATATAATCCGACTTAGTTCGGGTGAAGAGCTTATTGCAAATGTGAAGAAAGACGCGCCAAAAGATCAGGATCATATGTATCTTGAGAACGTAGGCGTAATGTTTATGAGTCCAGAAGGTAAATTGGTTGTGCAGAAGTTTATGGCATATTCAACTATCCATCGGAAGGGCGGATCTCTCCCAGTTAAGAATTCTGACGTGTTGTTTGTATTAGAGCCAATTGATGGTCTGGCACAATTACATGGTCAGGTATTTCCTGAAACTGTAAAAAGTTCGTTTGATCCAGCAGCCATATACGCAAAGGAAAGTAAAATTATCCTTGATATTTAAGCAATTCCGTGTTATAATATATTATACAAAATTGAGAAGGAATATGCATTATGGATTTTTATACTAACGTATCAAGACGCGGTAATAAGCTACTAGTACGTGGTGTTAAAAATGGTCATCGGTACACCGAAAAAGTGGCGTATCGACCGACCATGTTTCTTGAGAATAAGGCCAATACAAATTCTGTATCTGGCTGGTCTACAATTCATGGCAATCCAGTTGAACCAATTGAATTTGATGAAATGGGCGAAGTTAAAAAGTTCGTAGATTCTTATTCTATGGTCTCCGGAATTCAAGTCCATGGCCAAAATAATTTCGTCACACAATACATTTCCGATCGTTATGGAAATGAAGAATTGGAATTTGACGATACACAAATCAATGTTGCATATCTTGATATTGAGACTCCGTCTAATGATGGATTCCCAAGGCCCGAACTTGCTGAATGGCCTATCGTATCAATCATCCTACAGAATAACCAATCAGACAAGTATTATGGCTGGGGTACTGTGCCGTTTGATTCTTGGAAAGTGGATAAGGATTGGTTGGATGGTTCTGACGTAGAATATACTCAATACGATTCAGAAGCCAAATTACTCATGGCCTTTGTTCAATGGTGGTCGCATCCAGTTAATACTCCTGACGTGATTACTGGTTGGAACGTTAAGTTATTTGATATGACTTATATGATCAATCGTATTACCGGTGTTATTGGTGAGTCATTTACCAAGAAATTATCTCCGTTTGGTCACGTCAATCGCCGTGATGTTAGGACAACACATGCAGAGGAAATGGCATATGAGATTCAAGGTATTTCAATTATGGATTATCTTGATGTCTTTAAGAAGTTTGGCTATACATATGGTCCGCAAGAATCGTATAGACTTGATTTCATTGCTGAAGTAGTTCTTGGATCTAAGAAGGAAGAGTATGCAGAAGAACATGATAATCTGTATAACTTCATGCATAATGATCCTCAGAACTTTATCGTATATAACGTGAAAGACGTGTACTTGGTTCGGGAAATGGAGAAAGCCATTGGCCTGTTGAATTTGGCAATGACAGTAGCATATAAGGCTGGATCATCTTATGATGCAACTCTTGGTACTGTAGCTGTTTGGGATGCTTACATTTATCGTGTATTGGCAGAACAGAAGGTTGCGGTTCCAATGACCAGTTCACATGACCGTCCTGAATTGGGTGGTGGACATGTTAAAGAGCCGATTCCTGGGCGATATAAATGGGTGATGTCGTTTGACTTTGACTCACTATATCCTCACGAAATTATGCAGTTTAATATGAGTCCAGATACAATTATCAATGATCGCGTGCCGAATATAACACCGGATACAATCTTGGATGGGGCTATGAATCCAACTGAACATTCTATGTCAGCGGTAGGCCAATTATTCAGTAAATCGAAGATGGGATTCATTCCCGGCATTGTCGATGCCTTGTATAAAGAACGTAAGGTTGTTAAGCGAAGTATGTTGGATGCAGAACAAGTATTGGAAGGGATAAAGGCGGAGTTGCATAAAAGGGGTCTATCGATTAAAAAGTAGAAATCCTGATTTGTATAAATAAAGATACTAATGAACGGTAAGGAGTATCTTTATGAAGAAGTGGCAGGAATATGTAGAATCTAATAGAAACAAAATTCAAATATTTCTTAAAGAAGGCAGTTTGATGGAGTACTGTGAAAAAGAAAACGTGGCTTATCATTCTGTATATCAATGGTGTAAAAAACTGGGTATTGAGATAAAGAATATACAACGGGCAAACACACGCACAAAATTATCAAAATCGAGAATATCTATAAGTGGGGAAGACCTGGATATTATTAAGGAGATGTACTTTAATAAAGAAATGTCCTTCTCACAAATAGCTTCTCATTATAAGGTAGCCATATCTACTGTATTTAATTTCTTTAAAAGGCATGATCTAAATCCGAGATCTGCGTCAGAGGGCTCTGGCCTTATACCATGGTCTGATGAAAAGAGAGAGGAGTATAGACAGCGCGGATATAATCTCTACTTAAATGCACGAAAATATGGCACTAAGCCTGAAAGAGATTTTAATGAATGGTGTATTAGTAATGATATAATGGCTATAGAGCAATGGAGATCAGTAGAGGGTACAAATCATCCATACGATTTCTTATTGCCAGCGTATAATTTAATTGTTGAGATAGATGGCCATTACTGGCATGCTATGGAGAAGCAGAAATTAAAAGATGAAATTCATGTTGACTTTGCAGTGAAATCGGGGTATAATATAGTTAGGATTTGTACAAATGATCTTAAAGCAGCCTCCGGCGATTATATGAAATTTTTGGGAGAGTATATTGATTAATTATAGCGAACTTACAGATGATGAACTTTTTGAGGCATTTCGCAAATACGAAAATGATGTTACAGTTTATGGCAACAAGCAGATGGCTATTAAAATTATGCTCAATGCACTTTACGGAGCTCTATCATCACAATACTTCCGATATTTTGATATGAGGATTGCCGAATCTATTACTGCATCAGGTCGATTGGCGGTGAGATGGGTTGAGATGAAAGTAAATGCCCACTTGAATAAGATCCTCAAGACCGATAATGTTGATTATGTAATTGCAATTGATACTGACTCGGTTTACCTAAACATGGAACCATTGGTAAATGCGGTATTGCCTAAAGGCGAGACACAGCAGATTGTCCGGTTTCTTGATAAGGTCGGGCAGCAGGATATTGAGCCGCTTCTAGAAAGGATTATGCAAGAGCTTACTGATAATATGGGTGCATATGCTAATCGATTACATATGAGTAGAGAGGCGATTGCGGAGACTGGTATATGGACAGCCAAGAAGCGATATATTCTTTCTGTATGGAACAATGAAGGTGTTGCGTATGATACTCCTAAGATGAAGATCATGGGTATTGAAGCAGTTCGTTCATCAACTCCGGCGGTTTGTCGAGGCAAGCTGAAAGATGCCTTTAAAATCATGGTTTCTGGTGAAGAAAGTGATATGCATAAGTTTATTGCTGACTTCCGTAGCGAGTTCATGAAAATGGATCCTGTATTGATATCCAGTCCAAGAGGCGTGAATAATATGCCCAAATATAGTGACTCACGATCAATATACAAGAAAGGGACTCCTTTACAGGTTCGTGGGTCTTTGCTTTATAATCATCACGTTCGGCAGTTAAACCTTCATAAGGAATATGAAGAGATTCGATCCGGTGAAAAGATCAAGTATGTGTATTTGAAATTGCCAAATCCGATAAAGGAAGATGTGATATCATTCCCAAATAAATGGCCAGAAAAACTTGGCCTTGGACCATATGTCGATTACAATAAACAATTTGAAAAGGTCTTCTTATCTGGGTTGAATACCGTTCTCGATGCCATTGGTTGGTCAGAGAAGCCCGTGAATAATTTGATGGGGTTTATGAGATAAAGGTTGCCATTGTCTCATAAGTGTGTTATAATTATTATATTGAAATGAAATGGAAGTAAAATGAAATACACCCTCACGATATTCAAAAACATGTTCGACAACAAGACTCATCGTAAGATGAGTTTTGACTCGTTCGATGGACTTGAAAAGCTCCTTTATAGCTTGTCGAAGAAACCTTCCTTCAAGCCGGTAAAGGGCAAATCAATGACGGGTGCTGCATCACTTATTTCTCCCGCCTCTTATAAAGAAGGCATGACTCGTTGCAATGACGGTGTTGAAGTCTGGGGCGGATGGGCGGCAATGGATATTGATGAATTTATATTTGATGGTGATATAAAAGAGGTACTACATGAAAAATTCGGAAAATACAGATATGTTTGTTACTCTACGGCTTCTTCCAAACCTGAACAGCCTAAATTTCGAATGGTTTTCGATCTTGGTTGTGAGCTCCCTTCTGACGATATCAAGGCTTTTTGGTATGCTATGAATACAGAGTTTGATATGCTTGGCGATAGACAGACCAAGGATCTCTCACGCATGTATTACATTCCGGCAGATTATCCAGATGCTTATAATTTTATCTTCTCAAATGACGGCATCCAATTAGATCCTTATGATGTCATGAGAAAGCATCCTTATATTCAAAGGATTCGTGGTAATTCTTTCATGGATAATCTGCCGGACGATGTCAAGAAAACTATGCAAGAATATGCAGAGAAACAATTGACCAATACTGATATTGTCTGGAACTCTTATCAAGATTGCCCTTTTGTAAATAAGAAGATCCTCATGCAATACGTTGCGATTACAGATTCTGGTTGGTATTCGCGAATGTATGATATGATGGTGGCGATCTCAGGCAATGCATTGAGGATGAAGTATCCCATTACAGCGAATGAAGTGGCTGATCTGTGTCGAGATATTGATAATGACAATGGTCGTTGGTATGAGAAAAGACCACTGGATCGTGAAGCAGATAACGCAATTAAATACGCATATACGAGAGTTTAATTGAAGAAACCTGTTGCCATTGCTTAGGAAGTGTGTTATAATTATTATATTGAATATGAACACACACACAAGAGAGAGACTATATTATGTATATCATCGAACCTTCAGCAGAAGAACGTAAAGCTTATAACATAAGTGAACTTGACCTGTTCGTACAGGACAAATGGATATCTGATTGTGAAAAGAATGGTTGGGAATTTCAAGTGAACGAATTTGGCCAGTGCGCGAAGCTTGCGGATTCTTGGATAGTTTGGTGGCCTGTATCAGGTGGCAATCTCGTAAGACTAGAGGCAATGGTTCTTAGTAAGGGCGGCTGCAGACCCATACCAGCTGTCAATATCTCAAAAGTGATGTGTATGCTGTATAAGATGGAAGAATTGAAAGCATCTATAGCGGAGCTATCAGAATGAAAGTAGCTTATAATCATGACTAGAATAAATTTGGTTGATCCTTCTGAACTTTATGATCAGCATTTAGTTGCTGAATATAGAGAGATTTTCAT
>ERZ767114.152-NODE-152-length-49992-cov-6.067254_pt1 | contig 49992 bp, 44 predicted proteins | sample MGYA00374952_ERZ767114 | MGnify/ENA primary metagenome ERZ767114 (study PRJEB28939, sample SAMN06267156) | marine metagenome | isolation source: Columbia River Estuary | place: USA:Columbia River Estuary, USA | collected 2012-05-05 ... | reverse complement strand
TGAATCCAATGCCTATCACATCTGGACTGGTGCAGACTTTGGCATTTACATGTCACGCAGCACAGATTCAGGCGACACTTGGGAACAAACCAGCACTCGAATTAGTCCAGTAGAAGTTATCTCAACGGCATTCCCGCAAGTCGATGCAGGAGACCCAGGACGCATTGCTTTCACTTACCTTGGCAGCGAAGATGCTGAGGAATTAAACCAAACGGACATCGATGGAAACAATTGGAACGGAAACCCTCACTACGCCATGGCAAATGTGTCGTATGACATCTACGTGACATACAGCCTCAACGCTTTGGATGAGAACCCCACCTTCCACACCTACAGATTGTCAGACGACCCTGTTCAAATTGGCAGCATGTGCCTAAACAGCGGCGATTGCCGTACCGATGAAGGGGGCTCAAACCGAAATCTGCTCGATTTCAATGACCTCACTATCGATCTTGAAGGGAGAGTCTACATCGCTTTCGCAGATGGCTGCATCGATGCTTGCGCAACTGGAAACAATTCACAACCTCAGGACTCCCGTGCCGGTCGTGGTTCAGTCTACTTCATGGGCAACGGGCCAAGCCTCTACGTCGCCAACGGTCAGATGACATCTCCAGTTCAATCAGCAGAGATGCTTGATGCATCAACGCTTCCACAAGTCTGTGAAGCAGAGCAATGCCGAAGTGAAGACCAAGAAGTGGTCATGAACGACGAATAACCACAATGTTGCTCGTGAACGACTAAGAACTTCTCAGTCAACGACACAACATGCTCAGCCAGTTGAATTTGACGCAACCTAGGAAGTGGCACCTTGCCCTATCGCATGATGAATCGACACTTCTAGAGCGAGCCGTAGGCATCTTCTTCTTCGCTGGGTTAACCGCCCTATGCGCTCAATTGGCACTTCCTACAACTTGGACTCCAGTGCCTTACACTTTCCAAACGTTCTCCATCATGGCTGCTGGTGTATATTTGCGAAGGAACGATGCTTTCCTTTCAGGTGCCGTTTACCTCATCGCTGGTGCCATCGGAGCCCCAATCTTTGCCGGAGGGGCCAGTGGTTTGTTTTCCGGTTCACAACTCATTGCTTCGGGAGGGTATCTCCTTGCCTTCCCAGTTGCATCTGCATTGATTGCAGAAGGTTTAGACCGTTCAAGAAAAGCGGGAGTTGCAGACATTAAGGCGCAAATCATCTGCTGGACTCTTGCAATGATTCCTGTCTACATTTTCGGAACTCTTTGGCTGGCTGAAGCCTATGCTGTGGACATCGCTCAAGCCTTTGCATGGGGTACAGAGCCGTTCCTCTTGTGGGACTTTGGCAAGATCGTTCTTCTTGCTTTCGTGACAACCAAAGTATGGTCTTACGAACCTTTTGAGGAAGCTTCAGACGATGATGTTGGCTCGGTTGAATGAAAATTCCGCCGTTGAATCAAACCGTTTCATTCATGGATGGGGCGCGCCCGTCGTGAATCATGGGCAGTGTAGGCGACCTTTACCACCACTTCTTAGAAGCCGTTGACCAAGCGGCAATTTCCAGTGCGGCATGGCGCGGCCTTGGTGAAAAAGACAAGGCTGACGAAGCGGCTGTAGAGGCCATGCGCCGCACCTTTGACAACGTGCCTTTTGATGGGCGCGTGGCCATTGGTGAAGGCGAGCGAGATGAAGCACCCATGCTCTACATCGGAGAAGAAATCGGCAGTATGGTCGGTGTTGCCGGCGCTCCTCAAATAGACATAGCCGTAGATCCTCTTGAATGCACCAACAACTGTGCTTCAAATTCTCCAAACTCAATCGCTGTGCTTGCTGCAGCACCTCGTGGCACGCTTTTGCATGCTCCGGATTGTTACATGGACAAGATTGCAGGCGGTCCTGAACTCGTAGGTCACATCAGTCTTGACGGCGGAGTTGCCTACAATCTTGAACAAACTGCGGCGGCATTGGACAAAGCAGTCTCCGATGTTCGAGTCGTTGCCCTTGACCGTGAACGTCATTCTGAACTGTTTAAGGAAATCCGTGCAAGCGGTGCTCAGTTGGAACTGATGGGAGACGGTGATGTCTCTGGCGCTATTTGGGCAGCTCGTCCAGACGGTCCATTCGATTTACTGATGGGAATCGGTGCTGCTCCTGAAGGAGTCATCTCAGCCACTGCTATCCGTGGTCTTGGCGGCGTCTTTGAAGGGCGGCTTGTTTTCCGCTCCGAAGAGGAAGAGGCACGTGCTGGAAACATGGTTGGTGACGACTTGACACGTCTTTGGGAAGCGCATGACCTGTGTAAAAGCGAGAATGCTATCTTTGCCGCATCAGGAGTCTGCGATGGGTATCTGCCTGCTGCGATCATCGGGGCAAAGCACACCACTACATTCGGTGAAGTCATCGACGTCGAGAGTGGCACCGTTCGTCGGATTGAGACAACCCGAAACGTTTGATCGGTATCCCGAGCGGTTCTTCAACAGTTTCAGACCGATTGTTCAGGTACTGCATTTGACTTGATGTCAAATGCATTGCTCGACTTTTGACCGGCTTGGCTCTTGTAGAGCACAAGTCCGAGTACTGCACACACCATTGGTGCGAAAAGCAGCGGCATGAGGGCTGATAAAAACTGGGTTACTGCGAATGCAGATAGCCCGAGTAGGCCCAATAAATACCCAACAACATTTGATGCTGAGAAAAGTTTTCTGGTTTTTGACAAAGTTACGTCCATGAGAAATACAAACGTAAAGGGGGTATATGAGTCCCTGTATTTTTTTCATTCCAGTTCATACCGGCATTTTACAGCCACTGCGAAGCATTTTCTATCTGGAAAGACGCTTTTTCAGTTCGTTTTGAAATCTGAGGCACCTGCCACTTCGCCGAAGGTTATGTTAGACTCATCCCTGTGCTTTACCCATGACGGACATCATTCTGAGCCCTGATGGCAAATTTATGTGGACTGGAGACCAATGGATTCCAACTCCACCCAACAGCAAGGGTTCCTCTCTGAACATGCAGGATTCGGTAATCAGTGGAGATGTCATTACCACCAATATTCACAACGATCCAAGCATGGTCACAGCAGCGATTGTTACTGCACTTCAACAACTTGGCATGCTAAACTCACCTCAACAGCAAGCTCCACCCGACAACGGCTTTGATCTTCCGGCATCGTTCAGCGTGGGCGACCATGTCGAATACTACAGTCCAACCAACCAACGTTGGTTGAACAGATGCAAAGTGACAGGCATCAACAACGATGGAACTTACAAGATTGAAGTACCTAAGACCGACAAAACCGAGACAAAGTACGCCGTTGTTATTGGCAACAGTCTAGGGACCATCCGTCCCGCTTCTGCACCGTATTCTACCGGTGATAGGGTGTTTGTGAACTGGAAAAACTACGGCCACTTTTATTCAGGAAGCATCTCCAAGAAGAACGCTGATGAAACCTACCAGATTCACTTTGATGACGGTGATGTTGAAGACGGAGTTGAGTGGGGCAGGATAGAGCCTTTGAATGAATCCTCTCAAGAGGTGAAAGATTACATTCACAACGACTCAACTGCTGAAGATGAGCTTGTCAAGGCATTCCAAGTTTTTGACCCAGAACATTCCGGCACAATACTCGCCAAGGACTACATGAAGATTCTAACTGAATACGGTGACTCGCCGCTGACCGTTGAGGAGGTGTTGAGTGAATTCGCATCCCTTGAAATCTCCATGGATTCCCAACTTGATTATTTCGAGCTCGCTAAGTATTTGGTTGGCTCCGAACTGATGGCGAACACGCAACCTACTAAGCCGGATGTGGTCATTCGGGATGCCTACGTAGAAGCTGGGTTGTTGAAGGGGTACGCGTACGCACATCCACGATTGGGAGAATCGAATATCAAATCAAGTCCAATTCAGTCGATTTCGTACGATGAAAGAGCGACAGGACGAGTGGAAACTCGCAACACAATTTACGTCGTTGGGCCAACCGGTTGGAAGGTTCAACCAGAGGACCATCCTTTCAACAGTTGGAACTGAGGAATACTTCTTTTCAAAGTAATGAATAAATTGGGAATGTGTTTTTCTCATAAGAAACCATCCAGCGTTCGTGAACTTCAAGTGCATCGGTCCCTACATCGGTGCATGGCGGTGCAGCAAGTACGGATTGAAGTCCGTTTGCCAGAAGGTCACTGGGCAGGTGATGTGACGCGCAGTCATCCCTCTGCAGTACTCCGAATCGAAGAGCACATGCCGTTGCAAAAAGGCCGAGGTACTGCACGGGCTTCATGCAGTGAAGACATCACAGAGACAGTATCTGGACACTCAGGTATCGAAGAAGTTCGAAGTTTCGGTAAGCAGAGTTTTGTTGTCGACATCATCGCTGGTGGTGGAGGTTTTCTCAAACCGTTGCTGAAGGTTGGTGTGATCCCTCACACGCCGTTCGAAGTTCGCGACGGTTGGGTCGAATGGACCATTTCCTGTGCTCGAGAAAAGGTTCGAGACCTCTTGTCTGGGTTTGACAACGAAGAGATTCCATACCAGCTGGTTTCGACACGTGGCGTAACCAATCGATTGCTCACACCTCGCCAACGCTATGTGTTTGATACGGCCATGAAGGAAGGGTTCTACGATGTTCCACGGCGAATCACGTTAACGGAACTGGCAGTTGTACTGGATGTAGCCAAATCCACATTATCTGCCCAACTTCATCGCATTGAATCAACGGTCCACCACGCCTTTGCAGATGACATCCGTCGACGCAGCCCCTAACATGTTCGTACGAACATGTTCGCAAAGGCAATAAGGTACACCCACACCTCCACCTGTCATGGACAACCTACCGAATACCTGGGAAGACTGGATTTCAAACTTTACCGAATGGCAAGACCGTGTCGGATTTAACCGTGAATGGATGGGCGACTTCGACCTTTCTATCCAGTTTGATTGGGACCGAGCCGGCGACGTCATCGAATTTGGCGACTACGCGGGCCGTGCAAAGTGGGAACGCTCCTTGCAAGTACCGCAGCAAAGCATGCGTGACGCACTGGTCAGTATGATCACCGTACAAGGAGACACTGAGTTTGCATCCGTCGAACAACAACGCCACTTGCTCGCTTCAGCACCAACAGATTACGACCGCTATGCTGCTGCTCGCATCATGGCCGAAGAACAACGCCACGGTTGGCAAATGGCTTATCTCTTGATGACCTATTTTGGTCAACAAGGACGCCGTGAAGCACAAAAGCTCCTCGAGCGCAACGCTCAGGACGGAGATCGTTTGCTCGGCGCATTCAATCGCCCAATGCCTCACTGGCTCGACTTCTTCTGCTACACCATGTTTGTAGACCGTGATGGAAAGTTCCAACTCGGTATGCTCTCAACTTCCGCCTTCAAGCCACTGGCTGCTTCCATGGGTCCAATGCTCAAGGAAGAGTCGTTCCACTTGGGAACCGGGTCGAATGGATTGCGACGTGTGATTAAGGCAGGCGTCATTCCCCTGGACATGCTACAGCGATTCTTCAACAAGTGGGTTTCAACCGCTCACGACCTGTTCGGTGTAGATGCATCTTCATCCGCCCACTGGTCGTACGTCTGGGGTGTCAAAGGACGCTGGGACGAACGCAAGAAACTCGATGCTGGTATCGAAGTGGACAAGGAAGTTCTCAACGAAGAAGCACGTGGCCACTACCACACAGAAATCGTAGGCGAAGTCGGTAAATTGAACGGATACTTGCCAGAAGGCAGCGCTCCACTCATTGTCCCACACGAAAATTTCAACCGAGACATTGGTGCATTCAAGCGTCAACGCTTCACCATTGAAGGCGTTGCTTTCGAAGGCAGCGACGAAGAATGGGACGCCTACATGCAGGCTGCTCTCCCTTCCGCTGCAGACGAAGAACTCCTCAAGGAACTGTTCAAGCAAGAATGGGTTGCGAACAAACCCATGTCTGCTCGTCAAATTGCATCCGGTATCGGTGCAAAAGTTTGAGACCCGTACGCTCAGGAGGGTAACTATGATCCCAGTTTCATTGTACGGTATTGATGTCGAGAAATGCGAAGCGTTCTACGAAGCATTACCTGGACTTGTAGCCGATACGGTCGATGATGAGAAGTACGCTAACGCCTTGTTTTCTATTGAAAGTGAAGCCTCTCTTGAACACATACGTGTCGCAGACCAATGGTCAAACAACGACCCTTTCATCTGGCCAGAAGATATTTCCAACGAAGTTGAAATGACGCTTCGTACCGTTAACTACCCGGACGTATCTCTACTGGAGCACCTCTTGACGCTTGACAACGTCGACGCTGCTCGTGTTGCAACATGGATGCACTTCTCGACCAACTTGTTTCCTCTCTACACAGAGGCTGCTTGTGCTACACTGACTCGAATGGGTGTTCCTACGCCCTATGACCCGACCGACATCGCCAGCTATGGACTGTATGTTTCTCGCATTGAAGGCTTGAAACTCTACGCACCTGCGGCTGGCCTGCCTGAAATCGGGCTACCCCGCTCACGAATGCTCCAACTTGGTTTGGAGCGGTTTTCATGAAGAACCTCTTGGTTCACATGAAATTGATTTTTGTTGTTATCGTTTGGGGAATTGGCTGGCCTGCTGGTCGTGTGATTGCTCAAGACATCGCTCCGTTTGCAGCCTCATGGATTCGTTATGTCGTCGCTGTCGCTCTGTTCGTTGTTTATCTGAAACTCTCAAATCAATGGATGGTTCCCACTCGAGGTGAATGGAAGAGAATTGCTTGGATTGGCTTTTTTGCAACCTGTCTGTATCAAGCCTTTTTCATGGTTGGAATGAAATACACTGCAGCAGGCGACGCTTCTTTGATGATTACATTCAATCCGTTTTTCACTGCAGTTCTCGCCATTTTCTTTCTCAATGAAGCCATGCACTGGCGACTTGGTGCGGGGATTGCTCTCGGGCTTGCAGGCGTCACCGTTCTTTTCCTTTATTCTCCAAACGTCGATATTCCGTTCTATGAACGAGCACTTGGCGATGCTCTCATCGCAGGTGCTGCCTTTGCATGGGCTTGCAATTCCATCCAAATGAAGATTGCAATGACCCAACCAGCCGAAGATTCTGACCGGTGCCTCTCTCCGTTGCAACTCACCGTCTGGTCATCTGTAATTGGCTTGGCAATGTTGACTCCTATCGCTGCTGTCGAGACTGCGGTCATGGGAATCCCTGAACCGTCGTTTGATGGTTGGGTTGCGATTCTTTTCCTTGCCATCTTCTCGACGGTTGTTTCGTACGTTTGGTTTGCTGACGGCATACTCACCATCGGTGCTGGTAAAAGCGCCTTGTACGTCTATCTCGTACCCATCTTCGGTATCTACAGCGGATATTTACTGTTGGATGAGAAACTTGGTGCTTCGCTGTTGATTGCATTCGTATTGATTGTCGGCGGTGTGGCGCTTGCTCAGAGCAAGCAACCTGTTGTCAAGGAAGCATGATGAAGTCCCGCCTGTTGGGGTAAACATGGAGATTCGTTGCGTAGCGGTTATTGGAGCAGGAACAATGGGTGCGGGAATCGCACAAGTTTGTGCTCAAAGTGGTTGGAAAACGAATCTGTTTGACGCCTTTCCAGAAGGATTAGAGCGGGGTATGGCTCGAATCGATGCTTTCTGGGACAAGGGTATCGCTCGTGGTAAGACGACTCTTGAGCAAAAGGAGTCGTGGAGTGCGAACCTCCACGCCGTCTCCGACATGGCTGAGGCAGTAGCTCAGGCTGACATGGTGATCGAAGCAGTACCTGAAATACCTGATTTGAAGCATTCGATTTTTTCAGAATTAGACAAACTCGCTCCGCCACATGCCATACTTGGTACCAACACTTCATCGCTCTCCATTGCCGATATTGCCGGTGCTACATCTCGTCCAGAAAGCGTCATTGGAATGCATTTCTTTAATCCCGTTCCAATCATGAAGTTGCTGGAACTTGTCCGACATGATTCGACCAGTGAGCAAACCATTGCAGCAGCACAAGCTGCAGGTGCCGCAATGGGCAAGACAACGATTCTTGTCAAAGACATTCCAGGGTTTGCGACCAGTCGGCTTGGAGTCGTTCTTGGAAACGAAGCCATCCGTATGCTTGCAGACGGTGTAGCCAGTGCCAAGGATATTGATACTGCAATGGTGTTGGGCTACAAACACCCAATGGGCCCTCTGGCTCTAACAGACTTGGTCGGACTGGATGTCCGCCGAGACATTTTGAAGAACTTGCAATCGTCGTTTGGTGATGACACCTATGCACCTCACCCCTTGCTTGAGAAACTCGTTGCTTCTGGGCGACTTGGAAAGAAATCCGGCAAAGGAATCTACGATTGGTCATCCGGCGAGGCAGTCGAGACTGATTTACCTGAATGATTCAACTCATAACCGCAGTGTTTGCAATGCTTTGCGTTCAAGTCGTGCCCTTCTTTGGAACACTGCATGCAAGCACGAGTGCTGAAATCTCCTGCTTTGATGAGTTCAGTTGAGATTATTCCTGTTGGAACAATGATGAGGCTGTACCCCATGATCATAATGAAAATGGCCAGTACTTTGCCAATTGGAGTCAAGGGTACGGTATCTCCGTAGCCGGTACTTGTCAAGGTAACAATAGCCCAATAGACGCTTTGGGGGATGGAGGTGAATCCGTTTTCAGGCCCTTCAAACAGGTACATGCCAGCTCCAGTAATGAAACTGAGAATCGTAATGGTGGTTAAGAAGACAATAATTCTTGACCGCGACTCGAGAATTGCGGTGCCAAGTATCGATGCTTCTCCGACGTATCTGGTAAGTTTGAACACTCGAAACACTCGAAGCAGGCGCAATGCACGGATGATGAGTAAACTTTGAGCACCTGGGATGAAAAAACTCAGATAGGTCGGAAGAATTGCCAACAGGTCTACGACACCGAAGAATGAGGTTGCATATTCAATCGAATTCCGTGTTATGTAGAGGCGCGTGAAGTATTCAACGGTGAACAGGATGGTGAAAAACCACTCAGCAAATACCAATTCTGTATGGTACTGTGAATTGATACTGTCAACACTTTCCAACGAGACGGCGATAATGGAACCAACAATGGAAACCAGCAATGCAGCATCAAAGTAGGTGCCGTATTTGGTATCGGCTTCAAAAATTATTTCATGCAATTTTTCTCGAAACGTTTTTTGTTCTAACGTTTCATGCACGGATTTCACTCCTTGTGGAACACTGGCTTACGCTTCTCAAGGAACGCAGTGACGCCTTCTTTGAACGCTTCAGTTGTCCCTGCCGCTTCAATTAAGGTACGTTCATGATCGAGGTGGGATTCAAAATCCTGTGAAGATTGTACATGAAGCAAATGTTTTGTTGCTTCTTTGGTGTGTTCTCCCCATTGACTCCACCGCGCAGCCATGGAGCAGGCTGCTTCAACAAGTTTGTCAGCCTCGACAAGAGCATCCGCTGCACCAACGGATACGCATTGTTCAGCATTCCAAACCTCATTTTCTAAGAAGAATCGTCGAGAGACCTGTTCGCCTACGAGTCGAGGAAGAAGCCATGTCGTGCCACCATCCGGTGAGAGGCCCATGCCAGCGTAGGATGCAGCCATTATTGCTTGAGGTGAGGCGATTCGAGCGTCACACGCAAGGGCGAGTCCGAGGCCACCACCTGCACTTGCTCCGTTGAGGGCAGCGATGGTGATGGTTGGCGATTGTCGCATTCGTATCAGCAAAGGGTGGAGAATTCCGGTAAGTTCACGAATCAACTGAGGTGCTTCTTTGTCTTTGATTGATTGTGCAAAAGAGTGGATGTCAGCGCCTGCGGAGAAGAATTTCCCCTCACCGGTCAGGACCAATGCTCGAACATTGGGATGGGTAAGTGCTGCATCGATGGCTTGAGTGACCTGAGGCAAGAACTCGCGAGAAAACGACTGAGTTGTCGATTCCGCTGAGAACTGTATGAGGCGGATGCCGTTTTCTAAATCGGTTGATGTAACTGCCATTGTGATCCCTCAGAGTTTGACGTTGACGTTCTTCACCTTGGTATAGAATCGGAGAGCATCTTTGCTTTGTTCAATACCGATGCCGGATTGTTTCCAACCTGTGAATGCTGTTTGTGGGAACGTAATTGGATATTCGTTAATTGAGACCATACCGCTTTCCAAATCACGAGCCATTGAGTGAGCACGGCTCAAGTTCTGCGTCCATATACCGTTGAGTAGACCAAACGGAGAGTCGTTGGCAAGAGCGAGTGCTTCAGCATCATCACTGAATGCAGTCACCGAGAGAACTGGGCCAAACAATTCCTCATTGAACAAGAGATTGGAACGGTCAACTCCGGTGACAACGGTTGCTTCCATGAAAGCACCTTCACCTTCAACGATGTTCCCACCGCATACGACTTCTCCACCCATGGCGAGTCCTGCTTGCAATTTCTCCATGACTTCTGTACGATGGTTTTCATGAACGAGGCTGCCGATTCGAACGCCTTCAGACATACCCGGACCGACTTTCCACTTGGCGACCTCAGCGACGACCGCTTCGACCAACTCGTCATGCACATCTTCGTGAACAATGAGCCTTGAACCAGCCCAGCACATTTGTCCAGCGTTCATGAATATGCCAAAGCAGATGGCTTTTGCAGCGTATCGTAGATTGGCGTCTGCAAACACGAGGTTTGCTCCTTTGCCACCGAGTTCAAGGGTCACTGGGGTGAGGTTTTCACTGGCCTTGGCCATGACGGTTTGACCGGTTGGTACACCACCGGTAAGGACAATTCCGTCAACACCCTTGTGACCAGCCAAAGCGTCTCCAATCAGTCCGCCGGAGCCGGTGATCACTTGGAGAACGCCAGTTGGAAGTCCGACTTCTGCCTCTTCCATTGCTCTGGCCCATGCCAAGAGTGACAATGGAGTCCAAGATGCAGGTTTGGCAATCACGGTACATCCCGCAGCAAGTGCAGGTGCAATCGAACGGATGGCGAGTTGGAGAGGGAAGTTCCACGGGACGATGTGAACGGTTACTCCAAGCGGTTGTCGCAAGGTGTAGTTGAGTCGGTTGCCAGGGACTGGAATGGTACTTCCTTCGATCTTATCCGACAAGCCTGCAAAGTACTCTAAGGTCCAAGCACCGTAGCGGATTTCAGACAGTGCTTCACGGAACGTCTTACCGTTGTTGTTGGATTCAATGGCTGCCAGTTCCTTGGCTTTAGCGTAGGTTGCTTGAGCCATTTTGTTGAGGATTCTTCCACGTTGAGCAGGGTCCATTGCTTTCCACGAAGGGTCTTCGAATGCAGCACGAGATGCGTCAACACATCGGTTGACATCGTTGAGGGTTGCTTTCGGTGTATTTGCCATGACTTGACCCGTTGCGGGGTTGAGGATATCGGCGGTAGCCCCGTCCTCAGCATCACACCATTTTCCAGCAATCGACATTTGTTCTGCGCTCATGAACTGCTCCAAGTGCTGTCCCCTCAAAGGCATTCGCTTTGGCAAGGCATGTACAAAGGATGCGCAAGCAGCGGTAAAGTGCGAAAAGACTCTTGAAGCAGATTCATTGTGCTTTGATTATGGCTCGAAATGTACGTTTGGCTGATGCCGCTGCTCGAACCATTGCGGACCGAGCGCCAAGATTGTTGGTGATCGCCGGTGCAACCGGGACTGGAAAGTCCACTGCGTCGGTTCAACTCGCTGCACAGAACAACTTCGCACGACTTCTTTCAACCGACGCTGTCCGAGAAATTATGCGTTCATGCGATGAGGAGCGTAGCCAGTCAGCACTCCATCGTTCATCGTTTTCCCGTGGTGATTCTGGTGAACCTGTCCTCGACTGGATGGAAACATGTCAAGCTGTGGAAACTGGAATAATCGCTACGATTGATCGGGCTCGTCGTGAAGGTATCGACTTGATTATCGAAGGTGTGCATATCAATCCAAGTGAACGCTTGCTGCGTAGTTGGCGCGAGGCCGGTGGAATTGCAATTGGCCTTGTTATGGCCGTAGGTGAAGAAGACCGTCATCGTTCGATGATTCGTTCACGAGAAGCCCATTCGTTTCGTCGGGCAGACCGTTACTTGGCAGCATTCCCTCGTATTCGAGCCATTCAAGACGGTTTAATCGAGCGAGCCAAAATTGCATCATGGCCAGTTGTTGATTTATCCCGTGTCAGTAAAGATACTGAGCGCATCAAGCACTTGATGGACCTTGCTTGGAACGAACACACGCAGCGTCGTTAAGCGTGCGTGATGTCAAACGCCAACGCTACGGTCATCATTACTGAACCGTCTGATATGCCAAGTTCCGCTTCAAAGTGAAGCGTGTTCGCTGAAGTTTCATTGACTTGCATGTCGATGATTTTGATTTCAATGCCTCGTAACTCGCCATGGTAGAGCATGTCGTTGTGGACGCTTTCAAATGCCGTTTCACCTGCCGCAAGCGGTTCAAGTCCACCGTCAATCCATAACTGTGTTCGAGCTTCGGTAAGTTCCGGAACTGCATCGGCCACTTCTATGGAAGTGACCAGCACCCCGTCGGAAGCCGTGTCATGCGGCATGGTAAGTCCAGCCACTTTGACGCCAAAGATGGCCATCGACAGCAGCGACATCAGTAAGACCACACCAGTTGCCAGCAGCATTTGGGCAGCGTCTCTGTCTTCCATTGAGCGTTCATGGAGTGTACGCATCAAGCACCACCTCCACGGCTCCAGACGTCAAGAGTGACCGTCCATGAATGTTCGTCGATGGACAGTAAATGGTGAACAGTGACCGTTTCCCCGGCGGGCGCCCCCGTATTCCCGTACGGAGCAGAAGTACCGCTGTTCTGTGCTAGCCAACAGTTTGCTTCTTTTCCTGCGACGATGTAATCCTGGAGCAACTGGCATGCTTCATTCAATTCTCCGTTCTCCAGCAATTCACTCAAGCGATTTTCACCCGAGATTTCCGCTTCAAGTCCAATACCGTATCGAAAGGCGTCATCTCCAGCGATTTCCAGCGCTGCATCGTGAGCGACTGAGGGAGCATCCGGCACTTGAATTCGAATCAAGAAGGTAGCCGACATGAAAAACAGCCAAAACAACGTCAACATCTCAAGGATGTGGATTTGTGCTTCTTCGTTTTGTCGCATTCTCAATCACCCGAAGAACAGCGGCGAAGGAACGAACGTACCTGTAGACGGATTGAGACCCGGTACTTCGGTGATACCGATGAGGTTCGGTGTGAACGCTAAGAAGTTAAACACAACAATGGACACGAGAATCATCATTCCAGAGTGCTTGAATCCAGTTGAGAATCGGCCGGTTGACATCAAACCCGCCATTGTGCCGTTACCGACAGCCTGCATGGTGACTCCGTAATAGAAAACCGTCAAGAAAAACAACGGATCAATGTTTCGAATTGTCATGTTTCCAATCGTTTGACCTCCACTGTCGCCCCCGTCTTCACCGCTGGAGTTGGAACCGGCAATAGCAGGAATAAAGACCACAGCAAGTGTGACAATAACACCAAGGAAAACGAAGTAAGAGGTCCAAATAACCGCAATGTAGGAACCGATAGCACGCTTTCGTTCACCTTCTAAGAACTTCAATTCACGAGAGTCGTTTGCAGCAGTGACAAGGATATCAGAAATCTTACCACCTGCACGGTCTGCTTCAGCGATAAGAGCGATAGCACGTTGAACAAGTGGAGTTCCTACACGGTCAGCAAATTGTTTGATGACATCACTGAACTTGATACCCCAACTGAGTTGGTCGGACATTTTCTTGACTTCGTCATTCAATGCTCCATATTCGGAAGTCGCCAGCGTTTGAATCGCAACGGTCATTGAAAGACCCCCCTTCCAGTATTCTGCCAAGTCTCGAAGGAAATCAGGGAATTTTTCTTCGACTTCGTTCTTTGCGTTCTCGACCCGTTCCCAGTAGTAGGACGCAGGATACAAGAGGAAAAAGAACATCATTCCAAAGAAGTTGAGGAAAATAAATGGGCGAAGGGATTTGAAGCCAAGGTCCAACTCCGGTCCGAGCCAGTACGATTTGTTGTTCATGTTCGACGGTATGCCATCGTAGTAGTGGACGGTGACATCAAACGTCATTACTGATATTCGCTTTCCTTCTTCTTGGGAGAAGGCAACAAGTTCGTATCGTTTGTCAGCAGGAATATGTTCAAGAGTCATTCCACAACCATCGTTGTCGGGGTTATTATCGGTATCCGTAGTGCCTTGGTGGCTCTCAAGAATATCACCGTCTTGGGAGCGAATAGCGATGATGTAGTCGGTTGGAGTATCTGCATCGACGCTGCAATTGAGCCAAAGAGGCTGGAGCACAACGATGCCTGATGTCTGGTCAGGATTAACGCCGGGGACGTCGAAGTTCTTTCCTTGTTTGGAGAATGTTCTCCATTCTTCGTCTTCCCAAACCACGCGGTCGGGCGCATCTTGAAGAATCGAACACGATTGATTTGCAGCATAATCTGGCTTGATGTTCGTGTTGAACTTATCTCCCATTGAATTGCCTTGGGAATCTTCAGCGGTAATTCCACAGTACAAGTTCGTGAACATCGGCTCTCCGTTGGTCGTTGGTATGAACCCCGAATTGGTTGCCCAAACAGCACCAGTGACCAAGCCTAAGAAGATGGAAACGAACAGGATTGCATACAGTTTTGTGAGCGTAGAGTCGTCCTTGGGAAGGTCAAGTTTGACGATAATCTTGTTTTTCTTTTTTGCCAAATTCTCACCTCCTCTCACATTTCTTGTTCCTTACTGCTTGTCCAAACCAGTATTGCGTAGGCAATGTGGATCATTGGTACAAATCCGAGGACGATACCGTAGAGCATACCTTCAGACATTTGAGCGCCACTGCCAGAAACCCAGAACATGATGACAAGCATGACAATCAGGAACAGTGGCATTGCCACTGCGACGACAATGTATGATTCTGCTAGGAGTGCGATGGATTCCAAAAACATCTGCAGGCGAGTTCTGTTTTCACGCATGTAATGCTCTGCACGGTTAAGGAAATACAATTTCAATTGGCCACCCGCAGTTAAGGTACCAACCATGCCTTGGAAGAACTCCGTCAGCCAAACGGATGCGGCTCGGTCGACGCTCATTTTCATGGCCGTGATAAGGTCATACCCAAGCAGTGTGACGTCTCGGTACACCATGGCAGCGTCGTCTGCGACGTCACCGTAGATGTCTTTGTTCATGGCCAGTGAGCGGAAAATCTTGGAAGGTGTTGCGTTTGCTGCAGACATTGCAGCGGTGTAGGATGCAGCGTAAGGTAGGTATTTCTCAATCATAGCACCTCGTCGTGCAGCCTCTCGAGCAGCTCCGCCCTTGTTGTACTTGAAAGCGCCATAGGGGATTACCAATCCACCAAGAGCAATGATGAGTGTTTTGAGAAACGCCGGGAAGACTTGGTATGCGAATCCATCGCAACCGTTTCCTGGTTTGTTCGGATCAACTAAATCTTGGTTCCAGTATTCCCACTCGAAACAATAGTTGATTGTTGCAGGGTCTTGGATGCTTTCCCAATAGGCAATAACGCCAATGTCAGGGATGAAAAACAGCGAGACGAATCCCCATGAGACCAGCGTAATTGCAATGGTTGTCATGATTGCTGTAGCAAGATAGACTTCTGGCATCATCGGCATAGCGCCTTTGACCAGACTCTGCGCGAGTTGTTTGTCACCTCGAGCACGCTTACGCAGGAGCCGACCGAGTAAACGGTTGCAAATCCTTTGCCACGTGGTTAAGTCCATCGAATCACTCCACTCTCATTCAACGAAGGCCGTCAACCCGCTCTAAGATTTCAGTTGGTCGGACATAATACTCGGTGATGATTTGCGAAACTTGGTCTGCCTTACGAATATCGTTCAAAACCATCCACTCGAGGATACGCTTTCGTGTACGCAATTCACGTCGCATGTCATCTTGTGAATAATTGAGTTTCACCATGATTTTCTCAAGAACGTAAGATTTGCCGCTAAAGATGAAATCATCACTGGTGACGTCCCAACGGAATACTTCGTTGGTGATGATCTCCAGGGAGTTCGGGTCGATACCAACGATCTCCACCAGTTGCTTAGTACGCCGAACACGCTTTCCGTTGATACGGGTTTGAATTTGAATGCAACACGCTTCCAAAGCCGGTAGGAGAACACGTGGGATGTCAATCGGTTTGTTTTCCAACCGGTGGACAAGAGACGGAACCGAGTCGGCGTGGACCGTTGAATATGCGCAGTGACCTGTTGCCATGGCTTGGAACAGAACGTATGCTTCAGCACCACGAATCTCACCGACAATGATGTATTCTGGTCGCTCACGAAGCGCTGCTTTGAGCAACTCGAACTCCCCGATGACACCATCGGTGGATTCTCCACCGAAACCTTGCCGAGTCAGACCTGGGACCCAGTTTGGCTGTGGGATGTTGACTTCACGGGTAGATTCGATTGAAACGATCTTCATTTGCCAAGGGATGAAAATACACATGGCGTTGAGCGTTGTTGTTTTTCCGGATGCAGTACCACCGACAAACAGCATTGGGACTTCATTTTGGAATCCAATCCAAAGATAAGCGACCATCAAGGAAGACATGGTTCTGAATGCGACGATATCAGCTGGTGAGAACGGGTCGTCTTTGAACCGTCGGATACAGAAGGCTGAACCACGGGTTGAGATTTCGTGTCCAAGTTTCATGACAATTCGAGAACCGTCCATCAGCGTTGCGTCCAGCAATGGGTCGGCGACAGAAATGTGCTTGCCACAACGCTGAGCGAGTTTGATAACATACGATTCCAGTTCATGGTCCGTGTTCCAAACGCAAGTTGTTTCAACCGATTCGAACTTTCGGTGGTAAGCGAAGATAGGAACGCCAGTACCGTCAAGAGAAATGTCTTCCACGTTGATGTCGTTCATGAGGACGTCCATTTGTCCGTATCCAATCAAGTCTCGGCGCAGGTAGTAGAAAATCTTCGACTTTGATTTCTTGTTGATTTTCATGCCGTATGCTTTGATGACTTTGTCCATTGCCGTTCGAATGTAGGCTTCTGGATTTGCATCGATTTCTTCGATATTAGCCGTAAGAGAGCGAATGAAGATGTCGAGGATTTCATCTCGGTATTCCTGTTCTCTTTTGGTCATCGGTGGCTCGATGATTTGATAGATAATGTTGAGCGTTTGCTTGTCACGGACGATGCGCGCAAAGGCGTGCGGTGGCAGGACTGGGTACTTGTCGAGCTCGTCGTATTGGGCGCGTTGTTTGGCTCGCTGACGCTTGCCACCACCTTTGTTTTCTTTTCTTGCCATACGTGCACCCTCTGCCGAAGCATTTTATCACACGCTGTGGCCGACTATAACTCTTGGGTGAAAACAACCCCCAAAACCGTTGCCTGCGAGCAGAATATTTTCTCCACAGTCTTCGTTTTGCCGGCGGAGTTCATTCCTCGTTTTCAAACGCAGAAAGCCACTTTTCACACGCTGCTTGAAACTGGTTGAGTTCAACGTTGTTATCAATCAAATAATTTGATTCAGCGATGATTTGTTCAAGTCCCCATCCACGTTCACGTGCATCACGAATTTCAAACGATTCTCGGTCACCGTCTTCAGAACGCCCTCGGTTCTGAATCCGGGTAAATCGTGTATCAGGTGATGCATCAACGGCTAACGATGAGAATTTCTTGTTCCAACGTTGTTCAAAGACGATGCGCTCAGCCGTTCCTCGCATTCCTTCGATAAGGACAATTGAGTGGTTCTTCAGATGTTCATCAACGGCATCTGCCAGTCGTACTGCGAGCACATCTTCGCCGTGCTCGGCACGTAACTGTGCTGCGATTTCACCAAAAATCCCGGGGGATTCTTTCAACTCAAGCCGTCGGACTTCTGCTCGAACCATGTCTCCCATCGACAACACTGGGATGCCGTGTGAATGCAGTACATTGGCGAACTCGCCTTTGCCTGAGCCCGGCATACCGCACACTGCAACGACTCGGGCCATGCTTGAACGGCGCAGACGAATGCTCATCAAGATACCTCCTTTCATAGGTCAAAGTTTGCGTTTCAGTTTGAGAATTCCGCTTTGCCCCAGCGTCGGTCCATCAACTTCCAAAGCAGCGCTGAGGCGAGTATCAGGCCGACCGAAATGGCAATCATGCCTTTGTAGCCTTGCTCAACCATGCTTTGGTCGTACATGGCAGCAGTTGCAGCCAACCCGTCTTGAGATGCTCGCTCCCACCAATTTCCGTACAACGATACATCGCCTTGAGTGAACGACAGCAGGAACAACAGCAACAGCGGGACGACGGTTCCAATCCAAAACCAGATCATTATCGATGCATCGAAAATGGCCCTATTGGGTCGCAGCCCCATCAAGAAAGCCGTTAGCGCAACGATGTAAACGGAGTTGGCAAACATGACGATGATGCTTGTTGGAAGTGCGCCCCATTCGTCCAATCGCCATGCCATGAGGATGATGAAAATCAGTGAGATCCATGACGTGGCAAGGAAATAGACCACCACTTTGGCTCGAATCAGTTGCGGGACACGAAGAGGAAGTCCGTTCATGAATTCTGGTGAGTCGAGTATGGTCAGCCAGGAATAAAAATTGAATCCAAAGAAGCCGAGGAAAGGGGCATAAGAAAGTAAATTGATTGGAATAGGGGCTTCTGCAAAGTCCACTAACCACGCCATTCCAAGCAGCACAAGCAGCGGAATGGCGTATGAAACGGTCATTTTCTTGAGCGAGCCGGAACGGAACAAGTCAACGAATTCTTTAGCAACGATAAGGCGAATCTCACCACGGCCAAGGAAGCCCAATCGATTGTAAATAGGGATGAACAACTCTTTCCGTTCGACAACTGATACATCGAAATCATCGATGATGAGGGTGGATGAAAGCCAACCCAATCCGACGCTACCTGCCAGTGCAAGCAGGGCAGTGAATGGATTCTGTGAATTCTGTACACCAAGTCCCCAGAGCATCGAGCCAATATCGAATTTACCTAAGCCAATAGCGATTCCAAGTGCAACAATGATGGCGGGTCCGAGAATGGTGTACGGTCGTCCTCGCATCCACAGTGCTGAGGCGAAAAAGGCGATAGCGAGGCCTTGTGCGAGGGTAATAATCATCGCTAACCATGTCCATGGCAGGCTTGACCATACCAGCGGTGTCGTGATGTTCGCAGCCGATTCGAGCAGTATCCCGAGGGCCATTCCAGAGACCACCGGAGTGAGAATCAGCATGACATAGAAACACAAGTCTTTGACAAAATAAGCGAAGTGAGCAACCGAATTCGGCAAGGGTTGCAACGCTGGAGCTGCGAGGAGGTAGTTTTTGGTTCCAGCACGGTGAACGATAGCGTCGTGACCCATGAAAGCAAACGTACCCATTCCAAGACTGAACATCAACAAGGGGAGGTGGAGAGCAAATCTGAGTTCATCCCAAGTGAACGTTTTCGATTCCAGGTCGCTCACTTGAGCGGTCGAATCGCCAACTAAAAATTGCAAACCAATCGTCGTCACGGCGGTAACCAGCGTCAGTAAAAGTGGAAACAACACAATTTGGCGCTTTTTGGCGAACTCAATGCTCTTTCTTCCTTCTTCTTTGAACATCACTCGAAACGTTGCAGAAAAAGCGTTCCAGCCTCGCAACGGTTCATGCAAGCGCTGTTCATGGGAACTTGTGCCAAGCGGTTCTTTGAGCGAATGCCCATCGCCAACCGCTTCTTCCCAATCCCGAGAGACAACGCTTACTCCTGGCACGGTTACTCCTCCTCAGTTTCTCCGTCCTTGACGCCTTCGTTGCTCAGCCGTTCAACATCTTCGATTGAGCGTCCGACCAAGCGAATGAAGACATCTTCGAGCGTCTCTTCATCCGAAGTTTTCAGACCCTTTACAGTACCAGCTGCGAGGACTTTACCGTTGTTGATAATCGCCATACGGTTGCACATGCGCTCCGCCATTTCCAGAACGTGCGAACAGAGAAAAATTGTCCCACCGTTCTTGACATGTTCCAGTAGCCATTGGCGGCATTTCCGTTGATATATTGGGTCGAGATTGGCAAACGGTTCATCGAGGAACAGGAGTTTCGGCTTGTGAATAAATGCGGCAGCAAGCATGACTTTCTGACGTTGACCTTTGGACAAATCTTTGCACATTGTGTCTCGCTTCTCATCCAGTCCAAACCAGTCGATCCAGTGTTCAACATTGTCATCGATTCGATCAACACTCCGGAGTTTAGCCACAAATTCAAGGAACTCAACAGGGGTTAGGAAGGACGGTGGTGATTCCGATTCGGGGACAATTCCAATGTTGGCTTTGACCTTTTGAGGATCGGATACTGCATCGACCCCCAAGACTTCGATTCGACCTTTGCTGGGCCGTAATTGGCCGGTGAGGAGTTTGATGAAGGTCGATTTACCAGCACCGTTGGGGCCAAAAACGCCGAAGAATTCCCCAGCGTGGACTTCGACATTCAGTGGATGAAGTGCGATGAAGTCGCCGTATTTTTTGGCCATGTCTATTGCCTTAACGAGAGGTGCGGGCGATTCAACCATGCACTCTGTAAACGGTCGTGGTCTTTGAGTTCTTGGTTTACAGTCCATGAACGGTGAAATGATGAACTGAAACCGTTTGGGACAACCATGAGCGCACCACAGTCGGATGTATTGTCCATAGAAATTCTTCCAGTAAACGCCGAATCAGAACTCGGTTCGATCGCTTGGGTGACCATCAACCGACCGGATAAACTCAATGCACTCAATGCCGATGTTATGTCCAGTCTCAAAGCAATGGTTGCGTGGGTCGAAGCAACAGATTCGGTTCGAGTCGTCGTACTCACTGGGGCTCAGCCTAACGAACCTCCTGAAGGAAAGCGGGCGAAACCCAATGCATTCGTTGCAGGTGCCGATATCACCGAGTTCGTAGGTAAGAAGAGCGATGAGATCCGAGTGATGTTCACCGACAATGCCGTTGAAGCACTTTGGAACCTCAGTAAACCAACCATTGCCATGGTCGATGGCTTTGCATTGGGCGGTGGTTGTGAAGTTGCTTGCTCATGCGATGTGCGAATTGCCAGCGACCGTTCACGGTTTGGAACGCCTGAAATCAATCTTGGACTGATACCCGGCTACGGTGCTACACAGCGTTTGGTTGGACTGGTTGGCTATGGCAAAACCATGGAAATGATCATGACCGGAGAGATGGTTCATGCGGAGGAAGCACACCGAATCGGCTTAGCCAATCACGTTTGCACTCCAGAGGAACTCCATTCTTTCACCCTCAAGATGGCACAAACCATTGGCAGCAAGTCGTCCAACACACTACGGGTTGGAAAGGCGACCATTCGAGCCGCGCTCGATATTGGTTTGACAGAAGGCGTTGCTCTCGAAGCTGAAGCTTTCGCCAGTCTCTTTGATTCGAAGGACAAAGAGATTGGCGTCAACGCCTTTCTCAATCGGACAACCCCCGAATGGGAACACCAATGAGCGTAGGCCGCTACCCTTCTGATGGCTTTCGCCACCCCAATCTATCGGCTACGGTAACCGTTCTTGCGAGCAAACTCGCGGAAGTGCGGCATGTGCGCGGCATTCTTGACTACGAATGCGCGAGGCATGACACCATCCCAGCGACCGAACGTCTCGTTCCATACGCGGTTGCAGACAATGGACTGCAATTCGCGAAGCAGGCGAAGGTTTGTTGCGTTCTTGGCAGCATCGTTTGCACAGCAAGGACCCATTGCGCGAGCATCAGCAGCAGCAGCAGCTTTTTGCTCTCGCTCGAGTAGCTTTGCAGCAACCCATGCCAGGCGAATTTCTTCTGCGCGATCGCTGTTTGCTGTCGCTGGTCCCTTGCTTACTCGTCGTGCTGTAGACTTGCGGCCAGTTCGTCGGTTCTTACCGTTGTGGTGGGGCTTAATATTGCGGTTCGTTTTCATGTTTTATCTCCAATTTTTGCTTATGGCTTTGCCATGGCTTAGCCATAGCATTGCGATTTCAGCGTATTGGAGATTATTCGTTCATGTCTTCACCGGAAAGTAAGGCTGAGCACTATCTTGCCGTCCTTACAATTTACAGTAGCGTCCACCCTTTATCAAAGACTTGAGGGAAGTCCCGTTTTTGGGCGCTTTGAGCCGTTTTAGAAACCGATAACGATGTCCCAAGCGATGGCGAAAATGGCCACGTCTGCACACGCATGAGCGACCCAGGCGACCCAAATACTGCGGTATTCAAGATACAACCATGAGAATATGGAGCCACCGATGAACACACCCAACGAGGCGATGAATGCACCCAATGGGTCAAGGAATAACATGAGGGCGATGGAATGATGAAACGTGAAGATCGCAGAGGAAACAAACGTCGAGCGCCATTTCCCGTCCACGAATTGTTCAACTTTGGACGTGATGAACCAGCGGAATACGTATTCCTCAAGTACGGAATTAATAAACACCCAAAACACGATTGCTGCTGCCAATTTCCAAGGTACTGTAAGTCCCACCGGGTAGAGTATTGATTTCAACGCATCGGGTTGCAGCATTTGTTCTCCGAGCAGGAAATAAGCCAACCATACGACGAACATCATGCCGACACCAAGCATCAACGACATACCCCAACCGCCTTTTTTTGCTGGCGACCAAGAGAACGGTTGCTTTTCAATCTTCAAGTGCCAAAATCCAGGGAGTCCAAACATCCATATTTTCGTGAAGACAAAAACGAAGACGGAGAGAATTCCGGCTTTGAATACAAATCCAGTCGTTACCGATATACTCGGGGCAACGCTCACCAAAATTAACCCAAGCAAGGCCGTGTTGCGAGCGCTGTTACCAGCATTTTTCCGCAATGTGGCTTCACTGGACATGACGCTTCAAGTTGGTATGTGAATCAAAGTGACTTCAATGTTGACCCGTATGAGCGGCTCAATCATTCATTTCTTTCTTCAACTGAGCCAATGCACTGCTTGCATCGGGCATAGGGAGAGCGGGAACTGGAAGTGCTGTGCCATCAGGGCCAATCAATGAAGGTAAAGGCATTCCATCGAGTCCGAGCAGAGGCGTAAGGGTTGGTTCTTCCTTTTTGTTGACCTGTTGGAATCCATCGTCAAGTGGCGTGCGTAGTTTGAGGATACGCCCTTCATCGATTCGAACGAAAGTGGCGCCGTAAATGTGCCCTGGTGTTGGATGTTCTGGAGAATCGAGAACAGAATGGCCGTGGCCCGGGGTTTGCAAGAGTTTGACGAGATCTTCGCCCGCAGTTTGCTCTTCCCACATTCGTGCAGTTGATGCCCGAATGTCTGCTAATTGGCCTCGGCGTCGCATTTCAATCTTCTTTCGAATCTCGTCATGCTTGATTTTACGTTGCGAAATAGCCATTTCGATATCAGCGTTCTCCACCGATTCAGGACTGACTTCGACGACGAATTCGTCAGCAACATAGACATCCTCCATTTGCATGGTTACTTCCACAAGGGTTTCTTCGGATGCCTCGACTTGAGCGATCAGAGTTGCTGCACTGATTTCGTCTTGTTTTGATTGGGCGGATTGGATTTTGGCCAGTTTCCGTTCACGTAATGTGGCTCCATCAAGTTCCTTTTCTGTGACCGGTTCTGGAATGTCATCACTTCCTTCCCGCACTTCTACCGAAGGCTCAGGTTCAGAAGATTCCGATTGAGCGACGATTTGTGCAGGGCGAGCAACCTGTTTGGGTGCTCCCATGGTGATCCATGCAAAGGTGAGTATGAGGATTGCTCCAATGCACAACCACTTGAAATTCGAAGTGAGAGAGCCTGCAAACAGCAGATAAAAGGCAGCAATACTGAGGGCTCCAAGGCCAGTGACAGTACGTCCGAATCCCATGTCCCTCACATCCATCCAATTGGTTTTAACTTATCATGCTGATGGCAATTGCCGCAGTAAGTCATTCAATGCCTTTGTTCGATGACTGAAGACTTGTTTCTCATTCAACGGAATGGCGCCAAAGGTCTTTCCATGGGTGCTTTTTTCTCCATAGTTCCCAGGTTGGAGAGGTTCTCCTAGAGCATCAAGGTCGTACGGTGTGAAGATTGGATCGAAACCGAACCCTTCACCTTCACTGCTTTCAAGAGCAATCCATCCAGGACAACTTCCGTTGCCGTAAAGGATTTCACCGTTGTTCCACAGCGCTGCGACCGCTTGGAATTCTGCGGAGCGTAACTGTGCAGATTGGACCGTATCTTCACTGTTCAAGTGTTCAAGCAATTTCAGTATTCCATTGCATCCAATGGTCTTCAATGCATAGGCCGAAATGACGCCAGGAAAACCGTTGAGTGCATCAACAAACAGTCCCGCATCTTCGACCATGAGTAAATCCTCTGAATCTTTGCCACCCGGAAGATGTGCAATTGCCTGAGATATTTTCGATTGGGCCACTTCTTCGAGTGTGTCTGCTTGGGGTTCGATAATTGTGACCCCTTCCACGACAAGTTGCTTGACCGTATACCCTAACGGTTCCAAGTGGTTGGTTGCTTCACTGAGTTTACCTGCGTTGCCGGTGAGGAACCACACTGTCCGAGCCATGGGTCTGCTAAGGCTTGTGCATATTGAGGTATAGGTTCGAAACAAGTGATGATGTCTGCAGAAGAAGCGAGGTTTCAAGTCCTCTCTTGCTGAGCGCAAGTCATGTTACAACAGATTGGTCTGGTGGCGCTCGGCGGAGCACTTGGTGCCGCATTACGCTATGCCGTCAGCGAGTTCTTTTCTTCTGATTCGTTTCCATACGCAACCCTTTCTGTGAATCTTGTTGGTTCTTTTTTGCTCGGCATCTTAGCGGTCGGACTTGCTCAAAATCTCCTTTCAAACAACATGGCTTTGTTGCTCGGGACGGGTGTTCTTGGTGCTTTTACGACCATGTCCACCTTCTCAGTGGAAACCATCCAGATGTTTGACCAAGGTGATAGCACTTCAGCTATGGCTTATGTACTCATTACGATGGCGCTAAGTCCAGTTTTGGCGCTCTTGGGCTGGAAACTTGCAGAATCTGTTTTTGCATGATGAAATGACTTTATGTAGGACTGAGTTTTTGTCTGTACTACTGAAAGCGGGGTCATACGATTTCGTTTACCCTAAGAGTTGATACCATGACCGAACACAACCTCATTGAAACGCTAAACGAAGCCCTTGGTTGGGAATTACGAGCCGCAAACATGTACGCCCACTATGCTGCCAATATTCGCGGCATTCACCGTCTGCAACTTTCTCCAATGTTCACCACTGAAGCAACCGAATCCACAATGCACGCTGACATTGTCCGCAAGGCAATTGTCAAACTTGGTGGTATTCCGGTCACGGAACGTAACACTCACCCTATCATCCACACGACACTCTTCGACGAAATGCTGGTTCATTCCTTGGAAACTGAAACCAAAGCGGCAGCAGTTTATGCCGCCATTATAGTCGAAATTGATTCGATAGGCGATCAAGAAATGTACGATGCCATTGAACAAATCTATCTCGCAGAGTTGCGCAGTTTGGAAGAACTACGTCTTCTTATGGAATAATCATCCATGATAACGGACTCTTGAACGAACATCGTCAAGTCGCTTCAAGACTTCTCCAGCAGTTGGTACTGCTCCACCGGATTGCTCCGGCGGTGCGCCGAGCAAGGTTTCTTCCGCCGTATATCCATCCAGCAGTGTATCGATGGCACCTTCGTGTTCTGGGTGAGATGCGCCGAGAATTTCATCGATGACGTGGAGGTCGATTCCGAACCGCTCAACCTCGTAGTCAACGGCAGCCAAACCAAAGTCAATCAGCGAAGCAGTTCCATATTCATCGACAAGGACGTTGTTGGTCGAAAGGTCGCCGTGGGTAATCGCTTCACGATGCAATCGGCGAATTAAGGCACCCGTATTGTGCAGAACAGTCGAGATGAACTCCGTCGATTGTGTTGGGTCCCTCAACACTTCAATGAGCGGAAGCCCAGGCATGCGTTCAAGAATCATACGACCGTTTTCAGGGTCGAGGTCTAAGATTGCAGGTACTCGAACGCCGCATCGTTTGAGTCGGATCAGTAAACGAGATTCACTCATCATTCTCCGATGCCCCAGACGATGGTCAAGGTCTGGATGTCGCCATTTTCTTGGACGGCGAAGTTTACGCACGGCATCTTGGCCCATCCATGTCCCGGCCCATACTTCTGCTTCCGCACCGAGGTGCAACCGTTCAGTCGGTACAAAGGCCATACACGGCGCTCTAGGTCCCTATTTATCAACGCTTCAGCAAAGGTTTGATTCAAAAAGGGTGGCATCGTCCCTTCGATGAAGCGCATGACTGTATCACTGCCAATGTGTTCCGTGGATTTCATGGATACCTCACTTTCGCCCGAGGAGCAAGCGATTGCCGATCGAATCGAAGAATTACGTGCCGAACTTGGAGATGAATTACTCATTTTGGGTCACCACTACCAGCGAGACAGCATTGTCCTGCACGCAGATTTCCTCGGAGATTCGTTCATGCTGAGTCAAAAAGCCGCGGAATCAGATGCAAAATACATCGTCTTTTGTGGCGTCCATTTCATGGCAGAATCCGCTGACATTCTCACCAGCGAGGAACAAATCGTTGTGCTGCCAAACATGCGAGCGGGTTGTTCAATGGCCGATATGGCTACGCTTCCTGAAGTTGAATCTGCTTGGACCACACTGCTCGAAGAAGCTGGCCTTGACGACCCTATTGATCGAGATGAGCCAACTGCTGTTGCTGGAACGGACGAAAAATTCCTTGTTCCTGTAACCTACATGAACAGCAGTGCAGACCTCAAGGACTTCGTAGGACGGCACGGTGGAATCGTTTGCACATCGAGCAACGCACAAGGTGTTCTCAACTGGGCTTTTGAACGAGCAGGCAAAGACGGAGCAGTTCTTTTCTTCCCTGACCAACACCTTGGTCGTAACACTGGAAACGCAATGGGTATTTCTCTCGATTTGATGCCAACATGGACGCCTGGAATTGGCGCTATGGGTGAATTGAAAGGCAGCCGAATTATTCTTTGGCACGGTTTCTGCTCGGTCCACAAGCGCTTCACTCCTGACCAAATTGTTGATTTCCGCTCTCGTCATCCAGATGGAATCGTCGTTGTTCACCCTGAATGTCCAATTGAAACCGTGGAAGCCAGCGATGCCAACGGCTCAACGCAATACATTCGAAACTTCGTCGGACAACAAGCCCCAGGCTCAAGCATTGCCATAGGTACCGAAATCAACATGGTGGCTCGCTTGGCCGATGAACATCCTGACAAGCACATCGAATGCCTTGATGCTGAAATTTGCCCGTGCTCGACCATGTACATGATTCACCCAGCCTACCTCATGGATGTCTTGGAACGAATTGTTGAAGGTGAAAAACCAAACCAAATCCAAGTGCCACCTTCGATTCAAGAAGGTTCACTGTGGGCGCTTGAGCGAATGTTGAGTATCAAGAAGTGATTCTTCTTCACGACCGTTCTCTACCGAACCTCTCCATTCAGATTGACGTTGCACCACATAGGCGAAGACCAGCAGGACACCAACAACGATTCCAATTTGTAAGATGATGTTGGAGTACACCGTGAGTTCAGGCTCCCACGAATGAATATGAACTGAAACTTCACCTTCGGGAGATTCTTCGAAATACACGAGGTGGTGTTCGAGAACTTTCGGATTCCATTGATGCAATGAATCGGCTGTCAAGGATTGGGTTTGATTATCGGTGAGGTTGACGTACTGAATCTCACCGTCGAGGTATTTTTCAAGAGGATTGGTAGGGTCGAGATGGTCTCGTATCGACCAAGCCAATATTCCATTTTTCATCGAAGGGTCACTTACTGCATATTTTGCGTCGCTGGCTAACCATTGTTCATCGGTCGAGCGATTGTAGACGACCAAGCGTTCAGTGGCTGTGACGTTCACCGTAACTGCGAGATATGCATCGTCGTAAACAAAGTCAGTGATGGTTGCGTTTTCCATATCTGCTGGCGTGCCCCACAATTCGAGAATTTCATCTTGTTCAGGAGGTCCAATTGCATTGATTTCTTTGATGGTGATGGAGCCAGAAGAACCGATGCGAGAGAAATGGATGCTGGTTGGTTCGTTCTCCATGACCATTGCAAGTTCAAGGCCATTAGCACGGACAAGTTCGATTCCTGTTGCTTCAAATCCAAGCGTGAGTTCATTGCCTTCAAGATCGAACGCCTCCAATCCCCCATCCGATTTTGTAATGATGTATTCAACATCGTCTGCTCCGGTCAGGATCACCTCATCTGCTCTGGGCATCTCCATCACCATCATTGGTTGGGCAGAGACGCTGATAACGTTGAGATTATAGATCGATAATGTCGTTTGATTGGAGACGGCCATTAGAGAGCCAGATATGGTGTAAGGAGAATCTACTTCGATGCTTCCGTTCATCACTTCCCATGTAGTGTCAAGGTCGGTTAAGTCGTGTATCACCATGACTGGACCTGTGCTCCGGTTGTCAATGGTAGCCATCCATCCATCGTCTGCAGCTACAACTTCAGGTGCTTCAATTCCCCCGGCAGGCAACGATTGATGGCTCAATTCCCAAGTGATGATGCTGAACATCAGCAAAAACACGACAATTGCCATTCGGCCCGTTTCTCTACTGCTCGGATTTCGATATCGCTTGAAAGTGGAGGAAATTCGGCTGGATACAATGGAATAGGCCTTGTTTGGATTGGTTAACAGCGTGACGATTCGTGCGTTCATTGTTCGTTCGTCAAACACTTTCCACCAACCGTCGGAGGTTTTGTCTGCAAAGGATACAGCCAACGCAGCGATGAGCATGCCGCCGATGATGTCGGAGAACCAGTGGATTCCCAGATAGATAATGGCAAAAGCGGTTACCAGCGTGTAGGCCAAAACCATAGTGCGGTATCTGTTCCAACGGCGGTCTTCATCAAACCGAGTAAGGCACAACCAAACGGCAAATGGGATGCCTATGTGCAGGGATGGCATGCCGTTTGTGAACGGGTCGATACGTCGGAACCAGTCGCTGATTTCAGGTGTTAAATCATAGGCAAGCGTTTCCATTCCCGGGACATAATCACCCGTAACTCGGACATTGAAAAACAGGTAAAACGGTATGGCTAAAATGTAAACCCAAGCGATGCTCAATGTCATTCTGTCAGCAATCCAACGGTCGTCAAAGAAGGCGAAGTAAAACACCGAAACGTAGCAAATGAACATGAATCCTGCAACATAAAAGTGAGTCAGCGCAACGGTAAGCCACTTTGCTTGAAACGTTTGTTGGACTTCCAAAACGAGGCTGCCCTCGATGCCGTAGATGAGTGGCGTCATGTCAAGTCCGGTGTTCGCGATGATGATTCGGTCAACCTGGTCCAACAGGTCTTTGGAATTGTAGATGATGAACACGATGGTCAAGTGCATCCAATACCTTCGAAAGAAGTCAACAAAAGTGGGCAGTGTAAGTTTTACCCAGGGGGGTTTGAACACTGGCATGAGGAGTATTCCCAGCGTCATTGCACTGATCATCCAAGTCAAATAGATGCCATCCATAGTGAACCCCAACCCCTACGGGGTTGTATACTGCACATGAAACCTCGCAGGTAAATATCACCAAGGAGCGTTCTTTTTCACCAAGCGCCATGGACGTACGGCTTGCCGTTGTCAGGGTCTCTGCGGTTGGCTAAGTCCCAGATTCGTTCGAATCGGTAAATGCCGCTTGAACATCCTTGCGTCCATTCAAAGCCGAGTGCGTAGTTTCCAACGATTCTGACTTTTGGTTTTTCTTTTGGTAGTGCTTCGACCTGTCGTCGAAGCGTTTTGCTTGCTTCGTCTTCATTGCGCATTGGTGAACATTTAGCGCAAGGGCAAGAATGGCGTAGGTCGTCGTATGTGATGATGTATTCCGAGTTGTCAGCATAGGTGAGTTGGACATCGAGTTCCCTTCGTTCAAAGCGCGTCAACTGCGGCATTTCGTCGGTCATAATTCCACCATCAAATAATCTCAAGACCGACCGATTCACCGTCAACAATTTGTTCTTGAAGAGCGGCTACTATCTTAGCAAAAGCGATGGCAGATTCGCCTTCTGGCTCACTTACGATTCGGTGCACACCGTCGTCGCCGCCACGGACAAATCCAGGGTCAAACGGCAGTGCTCCGAGGAACGGTACGCCGAATTCTTCCGCAGTTGATTTTCCTCCACCTTCTTTGAAAATGTCCAATGTGACGCTAAATTTCCCTTCATCATCAGACGTCGTCTTCAAGGTCTTACCAGCCGGTGCTGCGATTTCGATATCCGTACCAGGTGCTGCTTTACCAGAAATGGTGTAACCGCTCATGTTTTCGACAACGCCGAGGACGGGTACTTTCAACGATTCCGAGAAGGTGATTGACTTTCGACTGTCGAGCAATGCGACGTCTTGTGGCGTGGTTACAATCACCATTCCATCGATGTCCGGTAGCGATTGAGCGACCGTCAAAGGCTCGTCAGATGTACCCGGAGGGAAATCGATGATGAGGTAATCCAAGTCACCCCATTCTACATCGCCGATGAATTGCTGAATTGCTCCGAGCTTAATCGGCCCTCGCCAAACGACCGGCGTATCTTCGTTATCGAGTAGAAAGGCCATCGAGATGACCTTGACACCCAAGTGGCCTTGAGCAGGATGAATGCGACCAGATTCGACGTGCAAACGCCGTCCGTCAAGCCCCATCATCTTCGGAACGTTCGGTCCAGTGATGTCGATGTCCAGTATTCCAACCGACAGGCCTTGTTGGGCGAGAGAAAGTGCGAGTCCAGTTGATACTGTTGACTTTCCAACGCCACCTTTTCCTGAAAGAACCATGACCTTATGCTTGATTTTCTTACCGATTTCTTGCATGGACATCTTACGCTTCATTTGTGCGTATGCCTGTTCCATTTTCTTCTGATCTTGAGGCGTTGGCTCAGCAGATTCCTCGGGGGCTTTTGGGTCGTGTGTTGATACCGGTGAATCCGACATATGCTGAGCACCGACTGGCTCTACTTCAACCCATCTTCCAAGCCATGCCTCGTCGAAGTAGCGTTCGGTCACCAAAATGAACCGCAACAGTAACCCCAAGGAACAGCAATGTGAGCATGATGTTGAACGATTGTTCTGCGTACGCCCAAGAGAGGCCTACGCTTAGGGGGAGTGCGAATCGTAGGCCGATGATGTTGGCTCGTAATTTGACATCAGAATTCTTGATTCTACCGATGAAGCGAATGCATACGCCTACACTGAAGGTAAGAATGGTAATGAGCACAACAATTGTTCTGAACGCAGCGTCCGAGTCTTTAGCTGCTGCGACGATGTGCGCTAGGAACAATGCTGCGTAGAGAGTTGCAGTGATGCAAGTCGCTCGAAACAACCTTGATCCGCCCTCTTCCATGGAGATTGTATTTCCTCCTCCCTTTAGGTTGTTATCACCCTTGAAAATGAATATATACACTCGACGGCATGGCAGACTATGCGTCTCTTGTTCGTCTGTGTTGGAAACTCATGCCGTTCGCAAATGGCTGAAGGTCTTGCCCGTTCTATGGGCCATGTCGCTGATTCGGCAGGCACCCACCCTGCACAAAACATCGCATCAAATGCGGTTAAAGTCTTGCAGGATCGAGGTATTTCTGCTGAAGGTATGAGGCCGAAAAACGTGAATGATTTTTCTGCCGATGATTACGATATGGTCATTTCAATGGGGTGTGGAGTTCATTGTCCATTGATGCCAATCGAACAAGATTGGGAGCTTGAGGACCCTGTTGGACAAGCTCTTCACGTGTATGAATCAACAGCGGATGAAATCGTACGTAGGCTTCAGTTGCTTGAATCCTAATCATTCTTCTTCAGTAGGTACATCTCCAATTCCATCCAATTCAATGGTCAGTACACTGACGGTTCGGTCTTTTTGACCTTCATTGGTGAACACTTCTGAAGAACAGAGGATTTCGCCGATGTTAACCGTTTCAGGAAGCCCTTGAGCGATGATACCGTTTCTGCGGCGACAGATTTCAGCAATATCAACAGCGCGACCTATGGTCGCACCTCGAGCAACCAATTGCAATTGGCGCTCACCTTTTTCCATTGCCATGACAACAGCTCGTACGTATGCGTGAAGTGGTTTTTTACCGATGAAGATGGAACGTCGCTCAGTCATGGAACTCCCCTAATTGAACTATTTCGGCCACAGCCGTTAATATTTAGGGACGGATTGATGTGCTAAAAAAAGGTCATTTACACCATGCAAAAGGGGTGCTGCGTTGCAATGGTGCGAGCGCCGGGATTTGAACCCGGGTTCAAGCGTTGGCAACGCTCGGTGATAACCGCTACACTACGCTCGCAGGGATATTCACCCCAAAGAACGGGGGTATAAACGGTTGTCGGCTCATCGAAGTGCTCAATTAAATCCGAAACGGTCTTGCCCGTCTTTGTTTTCAGGTCGGTTTCGTATGGTGATGAAGATGACAGCAACTCCACCGATTGCACAGACGACCAATAGTCCGATGAGTACACCAGTGGACATGATGGAGCCTTCAACGCCGGGGATAATCCCATCCTCTTCAGTGAGTTGTACTGCTAAGGACTCGGTTGGACTGACTTTTCCAAACGCATCGGATGCCTGGATAAGGACTTCATGGGTTCCCAATGGGATGCTGTTTCGAACCTGCATTTGGACCGAGTAGATGCCATCGCCTGCGACGGCATCGCCGTTGGTTCCATCATCGTACATTTTTTGCCAAGTGTCTTGAGAGGTGAATGGAGTAAACACACCAAGGTTTGCTTGCGCCACGAGCACGCCGTCGTAGTCGCTGATTGGGACTTCCAAGACGATGGTTCGACTTTGTTCCTCTCGAATCACTGAGAGAACGCCTGGATTGCCGACGGTTGGAGGCGTGTTGAGGACATCAATACTGATGTCCATCATGACAAGGTCCGATACATGGTGCGGACCATAAATGGCCTGTAGTGTAGCGTTCATGCCATCGGCGTGCCAAAGCGTAGTGAACGTTCGTTGTCCTAAATTGTCTGTGAGCACAAAGGTGAGCGACTGTTGGCCGGGGACAGTTGATTCAGGTACGGTGAAATTACCAGCCCATACGCCGTTTGAGTTCGTGAGAGAAATCAGTTCCCCGCCGAGCTCTCTCAGATCAATTTCGACGCTGGAAACGCCGTGTCCATCGTAGGCTTGTGCGTTGACAATCATGACCGTTCCTCGAGGACCTTTGTTCGGTAAAATCTCAAGTGCGTGCAATCTTGGACCTTGATTGATGATTTCGAGTTCCCCAGAGCCAATGGTGGTAAGGCCCCAAGCATCGGTAGCAGTAACGTTAAGCGATACATTGCCGACTTCCAAGCCTTGTACGAGTATCCGTGTAGAAAATCGATTGTCTCCTACGGTTGTGTCTCCATCAAGTCCTCGGTCGTTGAGGACGGTGACTTCCCCACCGATTGGAGAAAGATCGACGGTGACCGATTCGACGTTAAACTCAGCATCGCTGATGTGGGCAACAAGAGTTCCTGTGCTTCCACCTTCACCGTACATGACCCCTTCAGCGACGTACAGTTCAACAAGGCTTGGAGCACTGTTGTTTTCTGCGGTGACAATGGATGGAGAAACGATACGCTCGACGACCTGTGATTCTGAAAAGTTTGCAGATTCATTGCCTTCACCGTATGGAAGTTCCAAAACTCGATTTACACTTGAGAGCAAGCCCATGAGTGGGCCTTGGTCGACGATGGAACCGGAGGCAGTCCCCACGTTTTCATACGACCCAACCCAGTTCACAACATGCAGGTTGAATCCGTCACGAGGGTCGTTACCTGTTGATTCTGCAGTAATGATGAGGGTGAGTCCATCTTGGTCAGCAAGACGCACGGTATCTCCAGGAATCAGAGGTATTGGCATCAATCCCGTTTCGCGAGAAATAGTGATGTTGCCAAGAAGGTCTTCGGTTTCAGGTTGAGTCGCATTGACCTGCATCGGGCTGTTCTCCGGTCGTTCATCGCCGCTTGAGGGGTCAGCGCCTGTTTCGACCCAGACCAACCGAACAGTTCTGTTCTCCCAATTGGATTGAACGACTTGGTAGTCCCACGATTCGTTGTGGGTTGCACCAACGCCTTGGTCATCGAAGAAGTTTCCACCGTTAATGCCGGTGATGTTGAACCACGTGTCTTGATGAATCACATTGACAAGGAACTCGACTTGTGAAGAATTGGCTTGCATTCCAGTCTCTTCAATCGTTCGAACGATTCCAAAGGTACCTTGCGCATCACCGGTAATGGTTCCATCCATGTGCAAGTCGTCGATGACGGTTAGCCCGTCTTCGGTTAAGACATGGAAATCGTGAATGGTACCGTTGATCATGATACTGGCATTGTCATCTTCATCGTTCAGGCCAAATGTGCCTTGGCCGATCAGTTCATTTTTCTCTGCAGTTCGCACGCCTTCTTCCCATCTTTCCAAAACAGTAAGTCCATCGAGTGAAATGTCCATGGCAAAATCATCTTCAGTTAATCGCATGTCTGCGAGGGCTTCAAATTGCGTATGCTGGAGCTTTCGTACACCGTTCTCATCCCAAGTTTCAAGGAAAAAAACACTGATTTCCCCAGTGACGTTGAGCGTTTCACTGCCCTCTTCATCTGCGTCAGTAATGTCCAAGTCTCCAGTTGCTTCAATTCGTAACCGTTCTGAGATGTCACCGTCAATCATCGAACGGTTGAACCAGCCTTCGGATACATTGGCAGTGATTTCGCTCATCGATGCACCATCGAACGTGACCAGGTGAAGTAAACCGCTTCCCCTGGCGTCAAACACTTGAGAGGTCAAGACACCCGATTGGACCGTTTCGTTCTTCCAAATTGAATCGAGGTTGAGCGTAAGGTTGGTCGAACTGTCTTCTGTGTTCTCCAGAGTGGTAAGGGTGCCGTTACCTAATTCCCACGAATTGAGGACAACCCCTTCTCGCATTTGCCAACCTTGTCCGTTGAACGCTAAAGAAAAGCCCTGTTCGCCGTCTTCGGTCATGTACGTCTGGTCAAGGTCCCAAGAGGTCTTCAACAGAACTTCATGGTCTGCCATTGGTTGATTCCATGTGCCAACGGTGAACGAACGAACGGTTTCAAGCGGTTCGGTCAGCGCCGTTCCATCCCATGAGAGGATGCTGACGGTAACGGTCACTTCATCGCCCCAAGACAAGGTCGAATTGGTAACAGCACGAGCAATACGCTTCTCATCGATTGAAGACCACGAGATGAACACTTCGTTTGCCAGTGCTTCACCGTCGTGAAGATGCGTAATGTCAACTTCAATCTGGTACGAGCCGTTATCGGCAAAAGTGACCGTGTACGCATGTTCATTGAGGCCGTTATCACCCTTTATCCACGAGGTGTTGATGGTCGGGGGCGTAGGTTGTCCTTCTGCTGTCGCAGTGTAGACCAACGGCAAGAGCATCATCGTGAACAACATGATGGCGAGCGCAGGTTTTCGCATGCTCATGGTGAGTTGTCGCATCTACTCCTCTTCAAGACTTGCGCCTCCATGTATTCGAATCGGTCAATCGCGTCACAGGTTGAGGACGTATCCGAACAGCAACGGTGCAACAATCGTAGCGTCGCTTTCGATCATGAATTTCGGTGTTTCAATCGAGAGTTTACCCCACGTGATTTTTTCATTCGGTGGCGCTCCAGAATAGCCCCCGTACGATGCACTCGATTCGCTGATTTGACAGAACCAAGACCAGAGTGGAACATCACGTTCCAAGTCTTGATGCAACAAAGGGACGACACAGATTGGGAAATCTCCAGCGATTCCTCCACCTATTTGTACAAAGGCCAGCGGATGTTGCATGCTTTCATACCATTGCGTAAGTTGAATCATGTATTCGATTCCACTTTTGATGGTTGATGGTTTGACCTTGCCTTCGACGCAACGGGCAGCAAAAATATTGCCGAGGGTCGAATCTTCCCATCCCGGGACAAACAGCGGGAGTTCGATTTGTGCAGCAGCGAGGAGCCATGAATTCTCAGGGGCCGCTTCGTATTCGTCGTTCAATACGCCTTTTGACAGAAGTTCATAGAAAAACTCGTGCGGCAATTTGGATTCACCTGCTGAATCTGCTTGCTGCCAACTTGAGAGGATGTGATGCTCAATCTTACGAAATGCTTCTTCTTCAGGAATGCACGTGTCCGTGACTCGGTTGAGTTTATTTTTCAGCAGGGCCGCATCATCCTCAGCGGACAAGTCACGCCAATTTTGGATACGAACATAGGAGTCGTGAGCTACCAAATTGAATACATCTTCTTCCAAGTTCGCTCCAGTACACGATATTCCTGCAATGTGGCCGGCACGAATCATTGGAGCGAGGCTGCGTCCAAGTTCGGCCGTACTCATGGCGCCTGCCAAAGTGAGGAACATCTTTCCGCCGTTGGCCAGGAACTCCGTCAACGAAGCAGCAGCAGAGGCTAATTCACCTGCGTTGAAGTGTCGATAATGCTCGTCAACAAAGTTTCGAACCGACATCTCATTCACCTTCATGCAGGAACCGTTCTTGGTGATGCCGTTGTTTCAAGGAAAGCATAGGCATGCACTCCATCAGCCGTTGATGAATTATGTCTGCAAGTTCGTTTGGGTTTGATCCTCCACAGGTAAAACAATCCAATGCCAACCAACCTTTTTCTGAGTAACAGTGAGCCGATACGTGGCTTTCATCGAGCAGGACAACTGCAGCAAAACCGGGAGGAGATACCGAGCCATCGAATTGCTCGACGTGTGAGTGAACGTTGCGAATCTTGCATTCCTCAACGGCTTGTTCCATGAGAGTCAGCATCCATGCTCCGTCGTCTTCTTGTTGCGGGACATACCCTGTATAATCGAGGAATACATGGGCTCCATGTGCTTCGAATTGATCCATACATTCACCTCCGTATTTGCTTGTCTAGTCGCCTTGAGCGTTTCCAATCTTTTCGACAAAAAAGCCGGAAGGTTCAGCATCACGGTTTTTCCCTGCTTGTTCTGCGAGTGCGACCCATCTCCCTTCTTGCCGAGCTTTAATGTGCGAAACGATGGCTTTGGTTGCCAACATCGCAGCGGTAAATTCAGTGATTGGCGAGCCTTCTTGTGCGACAATTTCATTGATGTCAGCACTGATAATAACGGCGTTTGGAGCGTTGAACACGGCTCGAATTGTTTCGATGGCCTGCCAGTAGGATAAACCGCCCGGAACAGGAGTCCCGGTCGCAGGAACCAAACTGCCGTCCAGGCCATCGATGTCCACCGTGAGGTGGACCGGTCCTGAAAGCGATGATAGTTCTGACAGCCATGCTTTCCAAGATGCTTGTCCATGCGTTGGAGATTGCGTTTCACGTGCAAAGAACGTGGTGATGCGCTCGTCGTTTTCGATAATCTCCGCTTCTTCTTTTGAATACGCTCGGATACCAACTTGCAACAAACGACCTACACCGAGGTCTAAACTGCGACCTGCAGCGCATGCATGCGAGTATGCTTCGCCATCCAATTCTGGTCGAAGGTCGGCGTGTGCATCGATTTGAACAACGGTTAATCGGCTAAGGTCCCCACCAATCAAAGGATGCTGGCGAGCGGCATGAACCAACGGTGGTAAAATGCCATGTTCGCCTCCCAGAACAACTGGAAAGCAGTCACCTCTGAACCATGGGCGTAGGTATGAACTGATGTTATCGAGTTGTTCGGCAAGGCTTCCTCCTTCGCCGTTCCATTCTGGCGCAGTGTACATATGAACGGATGCAGGCAGGTCAACGCCGAGTTCAGCATCGAACAATTCGACGTGACCACTCGAGGCAATGCATGCGGCAGGGCCTTGTGCAGTACCTTGGCCATACGAAGTCGTGAGCTCATACGGAAGAGGTAGTACGACAACGTCTACATCTTCGCCCGTTTCGGGCAATCCGAGGAAATTACCCTCGACATAGTCTTCGCTCACAACCTTGCCCTTGCGCATATGTTCTTGAGCCTGTTGTTTGATGTGGTTTAAGTCAAGTCGCCGACTGGACTGGTTGTTCGGGGGCATAGCGGCCTCCGGATATCCGGCGTTGGAGTGGCCAAAATTACTGATTTTTCCTTCTTTCATGAAAAAACAGCGATGGGTCTATATGTGTTGGATGACAATAAAATATACTGTCTGCGAAGGAACTGAGCGGCGACGGGGGAATAAAAAATGACAATGACATTATCAGAACTCACACGAGCGATTCAACAACACATCGATTTGGATATGGATTCAGAGGTTGCTCAAGGCATGGCAGAACACGCTCTTGGATTCTTTGGATTTTACAACCGAATCATCGATAACGCTCTGGAGCCTACTGACCGTAACCTGTTTTACATGTTCCAAGACTACGACCTTCTCACCACTGAATCCGAAGAAACAACGCTTTGGGATGGACGAGAGTGGAGGATTCACTACTGGAAGTTCAAGCCGGACTTGCGAGAGCGAGTCGAGGCCTACATGCAACGTAACCTTGAACCGGAGGACATCGATCCGTTTGCAGATATCTACGGTGGAAAGACCGATATCAATTCCATTTGGACCCGTGAGTCCGAGAAAGTAACCAACCCGAATGCTTTCACCAGTGACTGGTGAAGGTACCCGTTAGGCAAGCGTTTTTGATGTTTAGTCGGTAGGGATGTCCATGAGAGTTGCTGTAGGATTGGTCCTGTGCTTGTTGCTGGCGAGTTTTCCAGTCGCATCCGCTCAACCAGACTCGAATGAAGATGAGGCGTGGCCTGGAGACCCCATCGACAGCCACGTCCACATGACTTGGGCTGCATTGACGCTCGAAGTGAACGGATGGGCGGATGATTATCCCGAAATTGTTGATTTGACCAGCGTTGGTGAGTCTGAATTGGGCAAGACCTTGTGGGTCGTTCGGTTGTCTGATTGGTCTATGGAAACCAAAGCGAACGGTAGCGCAAAAGAAATTGTTTACATTGACGGCGGTCACCACGGTAACGAATACTTGGGGACTGCATTAGCTTGGTTGTCTGCAAAGTGGTACATTCAAGGATGGGCTGAGGGCAATCAAGAAGCAATCGATGTACTACAAAACACGGAAGTTCATATTTTGATTATGTTGAATCCAGACGGAAACGACATTGATACCCGGTGGAACATCAATCAAGTCGACCTGAACAGAAATTACGATCACTACTGGAATACATGTCCAACAACGCAGCCGGGAAGCAGTGCATTTAGCGAATCTGAAACCGCAGCGAATTCGAATTACATGAACACGGAAGTCCCGAATGCCGATTTGTACGTCACCATGCACACAGGCGTTTGGATTATGCTCTATCCATGGGGCAAATGGCCTGAACAACCTTCGGACTGGGAATTGTACCACCAAATTCGAGAGGATGTGAACGACGACATCTCCAGCATCCCAATTCAAAACGCCAACCAAGGTTTGTATCCAAATTGCGGAACCAGCAGAGATTACGGTTACGGTGTCATGGGTTATCCTACATTCACATTCGAAACCGATGACGAACAATTTGTCCCGGGTTCATTTGAGAATCTTAACGACCGGTTGGGAGAAGAAATGGACGTTATGAGGTATTTGATTTCGAACGTGTGGTCTTGGCGCGCAAGATTAGATGTTCAGTCTCTTGAAATCTCTGACGATGAAATCTCAATCGATGTTGCCAATCAAGGTCAAGCATCTTCATCCAATACCACTTTGCGGTATGTGGACACGAATGGTAATTCATTGTGGGAATCGAATTCTTTCGGTGTGAATGCAACCAATTCTTCAATGATCTCTCTTGACGCAAAGAATCTATCGTTGACCACTGATGGGTCATGGGAATTATACTACCAAATTCGAGTCGTGGACTCTGCTCGTTGGGTATCTGAGCCAATAAACTCCTCCGTACTTGTTATGGTCGAAAACGAAGAATCGAACTTCCTCATCGGATACGGTCTTTTCAATCCGGTAACGCTGATTGCTGGATTCGCAGCAATTGCGGCCTTTGTTCAGCGTGAAGAGTCGGATGAAGAGTAACACTTTTCCCCATCTTATCCTGAAAGCCGAGCGCGAGGTTTCAAGTGCTTCAAGTCCTTGGTCGGTATAGGTGAACCCATGAAAGTAACAGTAAGCCCAGGACACAACATCGACGGAACTCTACTCTTGCCCCTTTACGAAGGCTCTGAAAGCGTACCTGCCTCGCTTGAAGCAGGCCTTCATAGTGCGTTGAAGAGTCAAATCAATCGAATCCTTTCCGAAGGAGATTTCAAGGGGAAGGCCAAGTCGACCATGTCCATTATCGGCAGTGAAGGCGGAAAGGCAATGCTTGTCGGACTCGGTAAAGAAGAGGACATCAATGCCCATGCGTACCGAAAGGCAGGGGCATCGGTCATTGCGAACCGAAAGAAAGCACACGGCACCGACTTTACCGCAAGGTTCAGCGGTATATCCGTTGAATTGATGGGCGCTTTCGCTGAAGGTATGCTCTTGCGAGACTATTCTTACGATCACTACAAGCAGAAGGACGACGACGATGAAGAAAAAGAAATCACCGTTCGAATCACCTGCGATGAAGGTCAAGAGAAGGAACTGAATTCACTTATCTATACCCACGCAGGCGTCGCTTCAGGTGTTCACCTGTCACGGGACCTCGGCAATTGTCCTCCAAACGACATGTTCCCAGAGGCTTTCGCAGACCAAGCATGGGAATGGGCAAAGCAATACGATAACGTCGAAGTGACCATCATCAATTACGACCAAGCTAAGAAAGCAGGTATGGGTGGATTGGTTGCTGTTGGAATGGGCTCTGCTCGTAAACCATGCATGGTTATCTTCGAAATGAACGCTGGCGTGAAGGGCCGTGGACCAATGTTGGTCGGAAAAGGAATCACCTTCGATACCGGTGGTATCTCACTCAAGCCAGGTGCAAACATGGACGAAATGAAGTACGACATGGGTGGCTCAGCCACCGTCTTTGGAACCATGCAAGCTCTTGCATCAACTGGATTCGCTGGAAAGGTCACAGCAATTACCTGTATGGCAGAGAACATGCCGTCATCGAACGCTCAACGTCCTGGTGACGTCATCAAGACGCTATCGGGTAAGACCATTGAAGTCCTCAACACCGATGCTGAAGGCCGACTTGTGCTTTCCGACGGATTGTGGAAGGCTGGAGAATTCGACCCAGAATACATCATCGATTTCGCTACCCTTACCGGTGCTTGCGTCGTTGCCCTTGGTCACGAAGCGACCGGTCTATGGTCAAACGACGACGACTTCCGAACCCGTATTCATGATGCAGGAAACGCAGTCGACGAACTCGCTTGGCCTATGCCGTTATTGCCTGCCTTTGAGAAGGAAATGACCAACTCGAAGATTGCAGACACTCGAAACCTTGGCGCTGGACGCTATGGCGGTGCAAACACTGCAGCTGCGTTCCTCAAGCAATTCGTTCCAAACCGTGGTTACGAAAAGGACGGAGAGCAAATCCCTTGGGCTCACATGGACATCGCAGGAACATACTGGGGTGCAAAGACCAACTCGATGGTCGGCAACGGTGCAACTGGAATCCACGTTCGTACTATGTATCACCTCATCACCAACGGATGATCCTTGTTTGAGTTGACTCTCATGCAGAGGCGTGCATCAATTCCAGCACGCATCAACATCATCGGTGAACATACAGATTATGCCGGTGGCAAGGCAATGCCGTTTGCTCTTGATGTGCGAATGGTTTTGCATGCTACATCCCTCGATGAAGGATATGAGGGAGGAGCAACGGTCGTTGCCTTGTGGAAGTCAGCAGGTGGTTGGCCCGCTCGACTTACGATTGAAAGCGACATTCCAATTGGTGTCGGTATGTCATCTTCTGCAGCATTATGCCTTGCTGTTGTCTTATGCGTCAACGGGCCGATGAAACCATTTGATGCTTGTCTTGAAGCACAACGGCTTGAGCATGAAGTTCTCAAAACTCCGTGCGGTCTCCTCGACCAAATGGCCATGATGTTCGGAAAAGAAGGCCATGCGAGCGTCATAGATTTTTCAAACAACTCGGTTGAATCGCACATTGTTCCGTCCGAATGGATGTTCAAACTTGTTGATTCAGGGATTCATCGTACGCTCAGTGATGCATCGTATCGAAGTACAACGGATGAATCGATTGCGTCGGCCCACGTTTCTTCTGAGAACGAACGTGTTGAACTTGCGGTTGGAGCGACCGCCAAGAAACTTGGTGAATTGCTCAACCAATCCCATGCCTCGTTGAAACGAAGGGGAGTGAGTCTTCCAGAAGTGGATGCTCTGGTCGCTGCTTTACAACAAACCGAAGGCGTCTATGGTGCTCGAATGATGGGTGGCGGTTTCGGTGGAATGATTCTCGTGTTGGTCGCCTCGGAAGACATTCTTCCGAACCAACGCCTTTACCGTCCTTCACAAGGTGGTTTTGTCGAGGAATTCTTCGAGTAAAGCAAGCCCTTCAGGCGTTCCCATGTCCCAGAACTTGGTGTTGTCAACATGCACTCGGGCTTGACCGGCCAGTGCCGGATAGACCGCTTCTTCCCAACTCCATTCCCCATCTTTCCCGTATTTGAGGAGTGTTGACTTTTCCACAACGCTTGTTCCAGCCTCGTACCCGTTCAGTTTGGATGAGTCTTTGGTTCGTTTGTCATAGTCCAGCAGTAGTTCCCCATCGTGCTGTAGGTTTGAGTCACTGTGCGCTTCAGTAATGGTCATGGTCATCGGAGCTTGTTGCGAACGATGTTTCTTCATCAGTGGTTCATAGTCGATTGGATGCAAATCATCGCCCCAAACCAGAATAAAACGTTCTTCAAGTCGTTCCCGAGCGTTCCAAAGTGCACCGCCTGTTCCAAGAGGTACATTCTCTCGATGGAAAGTAACGCTCATTCCTGGATGCGTCATTCCTTCGAATTGCTCTCCGTGGTGACCGGTTAGTACCAAGGCATTCATGCAACCTTGCCGCTTCGCCCAATCCAGAATATGGCTGAGGATGGGCTTTCCGTTCACCTCAATCAATGATTTTGGAACCTTCTCGGTCATGCTACCTAAACGAGTTCCTAAGCCCCCGGCCATGACGACCAATTGTGGCATTGTATGGGCTTTGACAATTGCAGCATACTCTTTTCCACTCTCTTTGAGCGTTCTCTCCTTCGTCTCAAAGTCGACGTGATAGAGCCCAAATCGCTGGTCGTATCCCTCAGCCCATTCGAAATTATCCATCAAACTCCAATGGTAAAATCCTCGAATGTCCAATCCATCTGCAATGGCCTCGGCTGTAATCTGCAAATGCCGTCGAATGTGTTCTGGGCGCATATCATCGTCATCATCAGCAACTCCGTTTTCGGTGACGATGATGGGGAGATTGAGGCTTTGAACCATGTCGAAAGCTCGACGCAATCCAACAGCGTACATTGGATAGCGGAAGTCTGTACGCTGTTCCCACGGCCGAATCAACGGGTCAATTTCGACTTTAGTAGGCATGAACGGAGTGGTCAAGAGATGTGTGTAATAGTTGACGCCAATGAAATCACTGCTTCCTTTGAGGCCCTCAATACGTTTAGAGAAAAGACCCGATGGCGGTTTGAATCGGCCTGTAGTAAGCCCCTTCAACCAACACCGATTGAACATGCCATCAAGCAGCTTCGCTTGCATCCAATGCAGCGGATTCCATCGTCGATACGGGTCAAACAAGTTGATATTTTTGACCAGACCAATCTGACATTTGTTGCCGTTTTTCATGGCTTTGAGCTTTTGATAACAACGTGCATGGGCTCTCATAAGATTCAACGAGACAATACGGGTTTTCTTGAACGAACGGACGCCAGGTGGGAACTCTCCAAGCACATACCCCATCGAGGCATAAACTGCTGGCTCGTTGATGGTGCACCACCATTCAACACGATCACTCAGTAATTCAAACATCTTCATGCTGAATTGAACCCAATATGCTACGTTCTCCTCGCGCTCAAAGCCACCCATTTCATCCCACCACAACGGTTGAGTGAAATGGTGGAGCGTGGCCATGGGTTGGATGCCTTGAGCGAGCAATTCATCGACGAGGTCAGAATACCATTGCAATGCATCTTGATTCCATTGACCTTGCTGCGGTTCAATTCTCGACCATTCAATGGAAAACCGATAGTGTGAGACGCCCAAATTCTTGATGAGGCCGACATCTTCGGTTCTGTGATTCCAATGGTCGCATGCCTCACCGCTCAGTTGTTGGCTTTTGGAACGAGGTTCAAAAGCAGACCAATTATTTGTGTTGCCACCTTCAATTTGATGAGAGGCAGTCGCTACACCCCACATGAATTGTTTAGGAAACGCACTGCCGTCTTTTAGTGTGGAGAAATCAACATTCTCCCAATCACGGTGTTCCTCAGTCCACACAGTTCTTTCCAACTACGATGGCGTCAAGAGGGTTTGGTTCAGGCGTACGCTCTGAATGCACATGGTATGAGGTGCGGATAGCGGGAGTCGAACCCGCGACAAGAGGTTGGAAACCTCCTATGTTACCACTACACCATATCCGCACGATGTGATGTTCTTGCCGAGAAGTCTCTCCTCTTTGAGTGAATCGGTTGTACAATCACAAATCAAGCACGAGGCGGTGGTGGTGGTGGTGGTACTCCGCCTCGCATGTCCAGACTATGCCGAACCTGAGAGGTGTCATTGATGCGATTATAACGTGCCGTCAAAACTTCACGAGCTCGCTCTGCTCGCTGTTCAGCCATCCGTGTTTCGGAGGCCTTTCCACGAATCATCAGCATTCCCATGAGGAAGAACAGAACCAATGCTCCAATCATGGCTTGAATAATCGGCATTTCCATGACCTTGTTGAAAGCATTTGCATCATCGATAATCAGTGAGTCTTCATCAACAATACGGGAGTCAAATACATTGAGTATAACCGAACCAGAGTCCATTGCCACATCAGCACCAGGCTCCCTGATACTAACGAACAACTGGAACTCACCAGCATTGCGCCCTTCACCTGTGAAAACGGCAACTTGTGTGTCTCCTGTTGTCTCTGTAAAGGTCAGGACCTGAACTTGCGTTGAGCCTATAATCGACGAAATCGGTTGCCACTCTGCTCGAATGGTGACGTCTGTTAGGGCGCTTACGATGCTGCAACTGAAGGAGAAGTAATCCTCAGCAGCAAGGTCCAAATCGATGCTTGTTGGACTGCATGTGATCGAACCTTCAGCAGCGTTTCGTGTTGGGTCATTCGGCCAATGGTCAGGTCGAATAGCCCCTGCTGAAAGGTTCTCACCCCATCCATCACCGTCGGAGTCGAGCCACTGAGTTGGCTCGCTCGGGAAATCATCGTTGATATCTGCATACTTGTCGCCGTCAGAATCAACACATCCTGTAGCAGTTCCCAGCGACGCAGTTCCAAACTCGTCAGGACAAACATCGCCGTCGGTACCTTGTGGGTTGTCTCCCCAGCTGTCGCCGTCACTGTCAAACCACTGCGTCGAATCGTTCACCCACAAGTCGTTGGTGTTGCTTGCACCGTCACCGTCGTTGTCGAGGCAGCCAAAAACATCGATTGTCGAAGTGCCAAAAGTTGAGGTACAGTTGTCCGGTTGACTTCCGTTTGGATTGTCACCGTATCCGTCGCCGTCTGCATCGAGCCATTGAGTTGGGTCGTCTGGGAAAGCATCACCGTTCTGTGAGGAACCATCGTTGTCTTCATCGTAGCAACCAAAGGTATCAACACTGGAATATCCTTCTACAGTTGGGCAAGAATCCGGTTGGAATCCACTGGCGTTGTCGCCGTATCCGTCGCCGTCTTGGTCGGCCCACTGCGTTGGTTCAAACGGTAGAGCATCTGCACCGTTGGAAGAGTTCCATCCCGGGTTACCATTTTCAGGCATCGTTGGGTCGGAATATCCGTCACCATCGGTGTCAGGGCAAGCCTTTCGGTCTAGGGTTGAGTTGCCAGGTAGGGTGATGCAATCGTCTTCAAGGTCATCAAATCCATCTCCATCGGTATCTTGGGTGCGAGTCGGGTCGTTTGGGAAGGCGTCACTCTCATTGGACATTCCGTCGCCGTCCGTATCGACGCAACCGAATCGGTCTAGTGTTGAGTTTCCAGGTACACCTGGGCAAGCATCAGGCTGCGGTCCAGTTGCGTTGTCGCCATAGCCATCGCCGTCTTGGTCGAGCCATTGGAATGCGACGTTCGGTAATTGGTCGCTGACGTCATCCCATCCGTCACCGTCTGCGTCTGGACAACCCATTTTGTTACCCAAGGTTGAGTTTCCAGCAACGGTTGGACAAGCATCTGGTGTTGTTCCACCGAGGTTATCGCCGTATCCATCGCCATCTGAATCGGACCATTGGCTCGAGTCGTTCATGTGTGAATCTATGATGTTCGCCCATCCATCTTGGTCGTTATCAAGGCAACCAAGGACGTTGTTCTGCCAGGAGTCGCCGAATTCATTCGGGCAATGGTCAGCGAGGTTTCCTGAAGCGTTGTCACCAAAACCGTCCCCGTCAAAGTCTGTTGTTTGTGTTGGGTCTGTTTTGAAGGCGTCTGAACCGTTATCGTTCGGCGTCCAGTTAGGGTCGGCATCAGAAACGCCGTCACCGTCGGTATCAGGGCAGCCTGTTCGGTCGATGGTCGAGTTGCCCCAGAAATTTGGACAATCGTCATCGACTTGGTTGTCAATACCATCGCCATCTTCATCCGACCAACGCAATGGGTCGTTTGGATGAGTATCTGCACCTTGTGCAGCGGTGTGACCGCTGTCTGAATCAGAGTAAGTATCGCCATCCGTATCGAGGCATCCGTAACGATCTGAAGATGAGGTTCCAGCGTCGTCCGGACAACTGTCCGGGAATACTCCAGCCGGATTATCTCCGTAGCCATCCAAATCGGTATCAACCCACTGCGTTGGTTCACTCGGCCAAACGTCTGCACCGTTCGCGACGGTCCATACCGAGCCGTTGTTGCCCAATGGGTCTGGATCGGAGAAAGTGTCTCCGTCCGTGTCAGGGCAACCAAATCGGTCGGATGATGAAGAGCCGTGGGTCGTAAGACACGAATCCGGATTGAATCCGAGCGGTTCATCACCGTAACTGTCTGAATCGGTATCGTTCCACTGCGATGGAATAAGCGGAAAGGCATCAGCACTACCGACTGGATGTGCGGGCCATCCTGAATCGTAGTCAGAATATCCATCTTCGTCGCTGTCAGGACAGCCGACACGGTCAATGGTTGAGCGAACAGCTAACAGCGGCAACCCGTCGTTAACACACGCATCGGGGTTTGTTCCGGATTGGTTATCACCGTATCCGTCACCGTCCGAATCGAGCCACTGGGTGGCGTCATTCGGGAATGCGTCCGCAATTCCAGCAGGATGAGCCAAAGCCGTACTATCGGCGTCAGAGTAACCATCGCCGTCTGTGTCAAGGCAACCTGTTCGGTCTGCTGTCGATGTGCCGAGAACGTTAGGGCAGTCATCGCTGTTCGAGGCCGGCGGAGGATTGTTTCCGTAGCCGTCTCCGTCCGAATCTTCCCATTGTGTGCTGTCACCAAGGAAGGCATCAGCACCGTTAGAAACCAACCAAACCGAGCCGTTTGTTCCGCTCGGATCAGGGTCACTGTAGGTGTCGCCGTCTTCATCAGGGCATCCGTTTCGATCGCCACTGGACGTTCCGAACACGGTCTTGCATCCGTCTGCGCCTTGGAACACGGTCCAACCACCAAGGTTGGATTCTGCATCAGAATAGGTGTCGGAGTCAGTATCAGGGCAACCATAACGGTCTCCGCTCGATGTTCCAGATAAACTCAGACAGGAATCAGGATTTACGCCGGCAAGATTGTCACCGTATCCATCTCCATCTTGGTCTGTCCATTGTGTTGGTTCGTTGATGAAAACGTCAGCGCCATTTGCAATCGTCCAGTTAAAACTGGGGTCGGAATATCCGTCGCCATCGGTGTCGGGACACCCTTGGCGGTCAATGGAGGAAATTCCGAACGTGAATGCACAATCATCATCCTCATCGACGGTACCGTCAAAATCAGCATCTTGAGTGAGGTTGACCATTGCGTAGCCAGAGTTGACTGCAACCGAAAAGAATTGAGGTCCTGAAGGGACTGATGTGCCGATAATATGAATTTCCCATACGCCTTGAGCAGGTGAGTTAAACGTTAGACCTTTGAGATTGTTGATGCTGTCTGAAAGGTTTGTCCAAACTCCACTCGGGTCTTTGACTGCCAAATCTACATCGTTGACGAGGTTGGCAGATACGCTTGGGCTGCTCGTTTTGTCGTTGTACGAGAGCATAACTTGCATGGTTGGTGCTGAATTCGGAACGTTGATGCTCCAACCTCGCTCATCACCGGTGCTTAGAGATTCACGGTCGACGAAAGACGCTGAGATGGCGCTTGAGAGATTGATTCGTCCCCAGCCTTCGTGATTGTTTGGTGCAGTTTGACCGGCACCATCCGTGACGTCACTGTACTGCCCCATCATGTCGACCGAAGTTGCAGCAAATATACCTTTGACAAGTGCTGATGATGGGTTGGATACGTTTTGGTTATCGATGAGATGTTGGAGTAAGAGTGCAGTAGCACCGGCAGAGACCGGTGTCGCCATACTCGTTCCACTCATGAAGGTGTAATCTCCACTGCCTCCTGCACCCGGGTCTCGTGAACGGGTAGAGAGAATGTTGGTTCCAGGTGCGGAGAAATCAGGTTTCAATCGTCCGTCATCGGTTGGCCCACGGGATGAAAAGGTGGCCATTCCAGAAATGTTGTTCGAAGCCCACACTGGCCATGAACCAGTTGCATTCGAACGTAGGTTTTCACTGGCTCCAATGGAGATGACGTTCTTTGCCGTAGCAGGTGAACCCATGCTGTCTTCGTCGATTTTACCGTCGCCATCAGCATCTACGCCTTCGTTTGCTGCAGCGAACATGATGACAAGTTCATCGTTTTTCAGTGCGTTCAAGTCCGATTGCATCGAACTTGTTGTATAGAAACCTGCAACACTCGAACCCCAAGAGTTCGTATGCACGCGGCTGCCGTTGGCAACTGCAAGGTCGAACATGTCACCAAGGTCGTTTGGAATTCCTGAGAGGGTTCCGCCGTGTTCGATTGCATGAACCAACAGTTGGGCTTCTGGTGCCATGCCTTGAACGTCCGGCCAAGTGGTTCCATCACCGAGTACAGACCCAGCAACGTGTGTGCCGTGGCCGTGGTCATCGTTTGCACCGTCGTCGCATGAGCCGGGGTTATTTCCATTCCATGCGCACTGTGAAGGTGGGACTGGGAAGGAGTAGATTCCTTTGATGTGGTCTTTGAAATCAGGGTGCGTGTTTGAGTTGTTAACCCCGTTGTCAAGTCCAGTGTCGCCTACGGTAACCACGATTCCACTTCCGTCAAGGCTGCCCCACCCAGGGTCACGAGCGGTCATGAAGGACGAATCTTGGAGGTCATCCGCATGAATGATGGTTGCCGCAACGTCGTTGTTCAATACGAAGTGCGGGCTTGTTTCAATCCATTCAACAGCACCGTTGGAGGCAAGCCATTCGATTCCAGAGGTTTCGGCTACGAGTGTGACGAATCGGCCTGAGTGTGAGTCGAGCACCAAATCGTCACGGCTTTCGATGCCTTCAGGCAAGGCGGTACCCGAGAGGACAATGCTGACGATGGCTTTGCCTTCGACGGAGTACGGATTGAAAAATTGCTTCTCCTCTCCCAGAACTCCACGCACCAAGTCTTCTCTTAGCTTATCGACAGCATCGAGTTGTACCATCCCTTCAACATCGAGTCTTTCGAGTTCGCCGGTTGTATGGCCGTTCAGTTCGCATTGGAATCCATTCGGAGGCATGAACGTGAAACATTCGATTCCAGCATCTTCCAGTTCATAGAACCACTCAGTAGGGATTGGAGTTTCGTGCGTGAGGACATACCATCCGTTCAAAGCAGAATTCTGCCCTGTCCATGAAGACCAGTCCTCAACAGCAACGACGCTTGCATCACGGTACAAGAGGCCGATTTCACCCACGCCGTCACTCGAATCAAAC
>ERZ767114.151-NODE-151-length-50791-cov-3.977008_pt1 | contig 50791 bp, 52 predicted proteins | sample MGYA00374952_ERZ767114 | MGnify/ENA primary metagenome ERZ767114 (study PRJEB28939, sample SAMN06267156) | marine metagenome | isolation source: Columbia River Estuary | place: USA:Columbia River Estuary, USA | collected 2012-05-05 ... | reverse complement strand
GTTTTTTCATATTTCCCCTTAGTTTCTTTAACAGCTTTGGTTGCTATTTTGGAAACAATAACAAGTTCTTTTTTTCCTTCAGTTATTGAGATTTCGTTTTCTTGCGGTGTATTTTGTTCTTCCGCATTAGATAGTATGGTATTTTTTTCCATAGTTAGTAGCTTAATTACAAATAATATACATTTTTTTGGATTCTAAAAAATATATTTTATCAAATTCACTTATTGTTCCATAGCTCCCATGCTTTTTCAGCTTGATATAATAGCATCTTTGAGCCATTACTTACTTTTGCACCTTCTTTTTTTCCTTTTTTCAGGAAGAGTGTTTCTTCAGGATTGTAGATTAAGTCAAAAAGTAAATGTTTTTTGTTTATCCATTTATAGGGGATAGGTGGACACTCACCTATATTGGGAAAAGTTCCTAATGGAGTCGAGTTAATAATTAAATCGGTTCTTTCAATTTCAGCTTTATTAAGTGCAGCATAGCTTAATTGTTTGTTTTGAGGTGTTCTTGACACAAATATTGCTTCACAGTGAAGCTTATCTAATACATATTTAACAGCGCCAGAGGCACCTCCTGTACCCAGAATTAATGCACGTTTTAATGGTTTGTCAATTAATTCTAATAATGATTTTTCAAAACCAATATGATCGGTATTATGACCAGTAGTTTTTCCGTTTTTGTCCCAAACAATTGTGTTTACTGCATTAATAACTTTAGCTTCTTTTGAAATATTATTTAAAAATGGTATTACTTCTTTTTTATAAGGAATAGTCACGTTCAGTCCTTTAGGAGGGTCTTTTTTTTTGATTAAACTTTCAAATTCTCTAATAGTTTTAAAATCGAAATTTACATACTCATAATCATCTAAAGCTTCATTTTTAAATTTAGAAGTGAAATATTTTTTAGAAAAGGAGTAGTCAATATTTTTTCCTACTAGTCCAAACTTTTTTTTATTTTCTTTTTTTACCATAATAATTTATTACAAAAATAAGTATTACTCCTAATAAAATTGAAAGTATAACTTCATAGGTTTGTAAATTACCGAAATCGGGGAAGCTATAATGGTAATAATCTATTTTAGGATTCCCCAGACTATTTAGAATTAATGCTCCCTTATTGTCGTGTTTATAAATTTCTATTTTCCATGGCCATACCAAACTTATGGTTCCTGTAATAAAACCAATTATGCTTGCTAATGTTAGTTGTGGATATTTTTTAAGTACTCTTTTTATTATGTTTGAAAATAAAATTAAACCGATAATAGAACCCAATGTAAAAACACCCATAATAGTCAAAAGGCGCCTAACTTTTGGATCATTTATAGTTTCAAAATCTAAGAAAAGGGCGTTAGACAATACCGAATAGAGTGCATTAACCGAATCTACTAGAAGAAGATTGTAATTACCTAGTATCAAAAGGAGAAAAGAACCTGACAACCCTGGTATTGTCATACCCGAGACGCTTATCACACCACAACAAAAAACAAATAAAAGATGATCATTTTCAGCAGCAGGTCTGGCAAAATTTAAGCTTATACCAATAACTAGGCCCACTAATAATAGAATTATAATTTTATTACTCCATGTATGAATTTGTTTAATAATCAAAACTAAAGATGCTATAATCATACCAAAAAAAACTCCAAAAACAATAGCTTCATTTTTTTTCATAGCATAGTCTAACATAAGTGAAACACTAAAATAACTTATCATTACACCTCCAAAGAGACAACAAAGAAATTGTCCATTTATGTATATCGAAAAAGAGTTAAATCGACCCATGAAAAGTAGTTTTAATGCTTTTCCATTTAAACGTTGAAATGAAAAAATCAGCTCTTCATAAAACCCCCCAATTAAAGCAACTATTCCTCCTGAAACACCAGGAACTTTATTTGCCGCCCCCATAGCAATACCTTTTACTACCAACAAAATTTTTTCAAAGGCATTTCGGTTGTATTGATTAACGCTCATTTCTTTTTAATAGACTTGGTGCGTTCCAAAACAAATAATATTATAAATCCAAGAAACATTAAAATTAATGCTTTAATTATTTGAGGATCACCTCCTTCATAAGATGATGGGAATACGGCGATTTTTTTTTCTATTACACTGGAACTATCTATGATGATTTCTTTTTGCCAAGGCCAAACTTTATGAAGCGCACCAATCATAAGGCCAATTAAAACTGCCATTATTTGTTTAGGATAAAGTTTCAATAACCAGGTTAAAATTTTAGAAAAAACTTTGATTCCAAAAATCATCCCAAGAATAAAGACACCTAAAACACTTACTACTGCAAATAATTTTGCTTGATTAAAATCAAAAAGCAATTCTTGTGCTTGTCTTACATTTGAAAGTATGGTTTGATATACTCCCATTACAAATAATATATATGCACCTGACAAACCAGGAAGAATCATAGCTGAAACACCAATAAATCCAGAAATAAAAAGATACCACAAACTAAAATCTTCTCTTGTCCCTTGTAATTGGGTACTTAAAAAGGAAATTACTGCTCCTAAACATAAATATAGTAGGGAGGAAATGTTAGGGCTAATATCAGTTTTTATTAGATAAATAATACTGGCAATTAGTAGACCAAAGAAAAAAGACCATAACCCAATGGGTTCATTAATAATAAACCATTCTAGGATTTGAGAGAACAAAAGAATACTTGTAATGATTCCACCAAATACAGTTAATAGAAAGAATCCATTTAATTTTTTCCAAACATCAGTTAAGCCTTCTTTTTTAATATTTTTTAGAGTATTCCAAGAAAATGAATTAATACTTTCAAGAAGCTCTTTATATATTCCTGTAATTAAGGCAATGGTTCCTCCAGAAACACCAGGAACAAGATCTGCTGCACCCATAAGCATACCTTTTAGGAAAAGAAATAAATGACGCATTTTAAGTATTACCTAATTTAATTAATACAAAGGTAGAGAACCCATTTTTGATAAGAGATTTGTTAAACTTAATTAATAATAAAAATCGTCTTTATTTACTTTAAAGTTGAGAAAAGTTTAAAAAAAATAAATTTATCTTTTTTATTTAGATTATGATCAATAATATTTACTTTCTCTTTTATACCTTTCTCAAGGAGTAATTTACACCCTATATTTCTTAGTTTTAGCTCTTCACTTTCAGGATAGCCTTTGAAGGCTATTTGTATTATATCAAAAGCTTGTTTCCAAAGCTTAAGGTGAATATTAAGGTCGATATAGTCTATTAGTAAAGTGAGTTCAAAAAAGCCAAAATCAATCACTTTTTGATAAGCAGTGAGCGCTTCATTATTTAACTTTAAAGATTGATTAACAAAGGCACTTTGTTTCCAAAGTAAAAATGAATCACTATTTACTTCCAAAGCACTTTCTAAATAGTGTTTAGCTTTTTTAAAATTTTTAGCTTCAATATGAAAATTAATTAATGACTGCCAACTATTTTCATTAGCAGGCTCGATATGAACTGATTTTAAGTAAAATTTTTGGGCCAGTCGATTATTCCCTAGTTTTTCATGACATCTTCCAATACTTTCAAGAATAAAAGCACTAGGATCAGTAGTGTTTAGTGCCACTTCATAATTTTCAATACTTTCATTAATTCGACCAATTTTTTCTAAAACTTTACCTTTTTCAACGTAAGCTCCTGTAAAAGTATCATCACTTATGATAGCATAATCAAAAGCAGAAAGTGCTTCATTTGTTTTGTTAAGTTTAGATAAAAGTTTTCCTAATTGATGCCATGCAACTTCACAATAGGGATTGTGCTCTAAAACTTCGTTCAATGATTCAATTGCTTCTTCATCTTTATTTAATTGCTCATAGCAATATAAAAGATTATAAAGAGAGGGGTAGTCCTCTTTGTTGTTTTTAAGACAATTTTTGAAATAATATAAACCTTTTTCATATTCCTCCACAAGAAGATGTTCTAAACCAAGTAAATTCCATATTTCTTCAGGTTCTTCGGATAGTTCAAGCGCATTTTTAAGAAAAAGAATAGCACCTGAATGGTTTCCTGATTTGGAGGCTATGGTTGCTCTTTGCAAAAAAACTTCTTCATGTAGAGGATCTATCTTTGAAATGTAGTTTAATAGATCTAAAGCATTTTCATGTTTTTGATCTAAAATAAAAACTTCACTTTGCAGCAACATTAATTCAAGATTAGCAGGGTGTTGATTAAGCCCCATTTTTAAAGCTTTTTTCGCTAAATTATTTTCGGCAAAACCAAGGTAATGAACAATAATATCTTCAAATTCTTGAGCATCGAAAAAATACACATGATTAGTTTTGAGCATACTCTCAAATTTTATTATCGATGATTGTGTGTTTTCAGAATTAAAGTCCAACATATTTTCTTGAAAGAAAGTTAATCAAAGTTAAGGACTAGTTATTAATCATTTAGTTTCCTTTTGCTTTGTTTTTAACAAAATAATGAACAGTATTTATTACGATATTTCGTCTAAAACACGTCGAATAATTGCACAACCCTTTTTAATTTCTTTTTTAGTAATTGTCAATGGTGGTGTTATCCTTAGAGCTTTCTTTTCCCACAATAACCAAAACAATATGAGTCCTTTATCAATACATTTTAGGACCACTTGATTTACGATTTCCGCATTTTCAAGTATAGGAGCTAGCATTAACCCTTTTCCTTGAATAGAATTTATTTTTGGGTGGTCTAGTTCAGCTCTAAATAGCGCTTCTTTTTTAGATATTTCTTTTAATAATTTGGAATCCCTTATCTCACGTAAAGTAGCTAAGCAAGCTGCTGCAATTACAGGATTTCCTCCAAAGGTAGTAATATGTCCAAGCTTTGGACGATTTTCTAAAAGCTTCATAAGTTTATGCGAAGCTGTGAAAGCTCCAACGGGAAGTCCACCACCCATTCCTTTTCCCATCACAACGATATCTGGTTTAACTTCAAAATTTTCAAAACCAAAAAAGGTACCTGTCCTGCCAAAACCTGGTTGTATTTCATCCAATATAAGTAAAGCACCTACTTTTTGGCAGCGAGCTTTTACTTTTTTTAAGTAATCATTTTGTGGGAGTATAAACCCTGCACCACCTTGAATTGTTTCTATAATAACTGCCGCTGTTGTTTTTGTGATATGTGACAAATCATTTTCTGAGTTAAACCTTATAAACCTTGTATTAGGGAGCAATGGACGGTAGCCTACTTTTTGATGCTCTGATCCTAATAAGCTAAGTGAACCATGGGTACTTCCATGATAACTATTAATAGCTCCTATTAACTCATTTCTCCCAGTAGCTTTTTTAGCTAGTTTTAGTGCACCTTCAACAGCTTCGGTTCCAGAATTTGTTAAATACACAGATTCTTGATTGTCAGGTAGTAAGGCTATTAATTCTTTAGATAAGCTGACTGCAGCCGATTGAGCAAATTCCCCATACACCATTACATGCATGTGTTTTTTTATTTGCTTACGAATTGCAGTGACTACTTTTGAGTGGCAGTGGCCAAGACTACAGACAGAAACTCCAGCGATAAAGTCAAGATATTTTTTACCAGAAGTATCTGTTATATAGACTCCTTTTGCTTTTTTAACTTCAATCCCTAATGGGTGGGGTGTTGTTTTTGCTTGATAGTTTAAAAAATCTTCCTGTAGTGTAGTCATTTTTATTTATTCTTGGATTCTTCTTCTGGGAATTTTAGACTTATGATTTCAGGAAATTGGTCCTCTCTATCTTTTTCATCAAAAAGATCTTCAATCGTTTCAGGTCTTTCACTAATTCGCCATATGAAGCCTTTTAATGTTCGGTCATTAGGGGGCAGTTCTTCTTCCGGATAAACCTCTCCATTTGGACTCACTAAAAAGGTAATATTTTCAATTTGTCCATCTGTAAAATTCATTTGTAGAGCACTGCAAGTTGTTTTGTCAATTCCAATGAGTTGAAGATCTTCATCGTTATAAAGATAATAGACCATTTCAGTGTTTTTAGTAATGACAATATTATCAAGACGACCTTCTTTGAATGCTCCGTTTAGTATTCCACCCTTAATTTGTTGGTATCCATCCTCACTTAAAGTATCTTTTTCAATTATAAAAATATTGCCTGTTATTTTTAAGGAGTCTAGTTTTCTAGTAACAAGATCAGAAAGTAAAAATATTTTATCTCCTGACATTTGACTTTCACCAAACCATAATACGGGATTTGCACCGTTTCGATCTGCTTCTGTAAAAATCTGTTCTTGCTGATTAGTAAGAGGCCTACTTAATAGCTTAGTTAACCCAATTGATTGATCTAAATACAAAGAGTCAGATCGGCCCCGGATATCACTTTTAAGAATACGAACATCATAATACCCTCTTAAAATACGTTTGTCTTTTGGACCCGTCGCTACAAGAGTGTCTGAATGAATAAAAAGAGAATCTTGATCAACTATATTAATAGCCATTGCTCTTCGCGTAATAATTGCAGAGTCTTTAGCTTTAAATATTTCTCCGTAGTGTCCCGTAATAATGGACTTATTTAAAGAGTCAATAATACTTACATTTTTTGATGCTGAGGCATAGTCACTTTCGCTTTCAAAATACAGACTATCGCCTTTAATTATTTTATCATCGTAGTATAAAGTTGCATTTTCCTTAAAAACACCTTTTTCTCTTTGCATGTCATAAAACCCGCGTTCACAAAAAATTGTATAAGTTTCTCCTTTTATTTTTGAATTACCATAAAGGTAGGCTTGGTTTAACTTAGTAAAATAATCTAGTTGTTCTGAATTGACTATATATTTTGGATTTAAGATAGTTACATCTGAAGTAAAGCGATACTTATTTTCGGCCATAAAATATGTTCCTCTTTGACTAGTAAGTGTGCTAGCACTGTCAAGGACAACTCCTTTTGTATTGTAAAAAGCTTTATCATTAACTCGATCTAGGTTAAGCTTTTCTGTTTTGAGAGTCATGTCAGATTTTTTAAGATCAACATTACCTGTGGCAATTGCCGTTTTAGTTTTCCCATCATATTCAATAGTATTACATGTCATCTGTAAACTGTCTCCTTGAGTATAAATGACATCACCCATTGCCCTGAAGTAATTGTCTTTAGAATAGAAATAGGCTTTATCTGATTCTATTAAGGCCCCTTCATGAAAAAGTTTAACACGTTTATTTAAAGTTTTAAATAAAATATTAGCACCAGGAAATTTTTCTTGATCTTGGGTTGATCCTCCAGCTTGACGAATTTCAATGATTTTAGGTATTTGAGAATTTTGCGCAGTTACACTTAGACTATAAATAATAATTAAGATCACATACCATCTAAGTACCATTATTTAATTCAATTTATCTAAAAATGGTTTGCTTACGATCCGGTCCTACTGACACTATTTTAATGGGAATCTCAAGTGCTTTCTCTAAATAATCAATGTAGTGTTGAAAATTCGAGGGAAACTCATCTGCATAAGTCATTTTTGTTAAGTCTTCTGTCCAACCTGGAAGTTCATCGTATATAGGCTCTATACCTGAAGAAATATCATAAGGGAAATAATCCATTTTCCCTTCAGTTGTGTTATATGAAACACAAGCTTTTATGTTTTTAAATCCTGAAAGGACATCACCTTTCATCATCATTAATTGTGTAACTCCATTAATATGAATTGAATATTTTAAAGCTACTAAATCAATCCAACCACATCTTCTTGAGCGTCCTGTGGTTGCGCCAAATTCATTTCCTATTCTTCCCATTTTTTCTCCATCTTCATCAAAAAGTTCGGTAGGGAACGGGCCACTTCCAACTCGAGTGGTGTAGGCTTTAAATATACCGTATACTTCTTTTATTTTATTTGGCGCTACTCCCAATCCAGTGCAGGCTCCTGCAGCTGTAGTTGTAGAAGATGTTACAAAAGGATAGGTTCCAAAATCAACATCTAAAAGAGAACCTTGGGCTCCTTCTGCTAAAATTTTCTTACCTGCTTTCTGTGCCTCAATGAGATATTGTTCACTATCAACAAGTCTAAATGTTCTAAGAGTAGCTACGCTTTCAAAAAATGCGTTTTCCATACTTTTTAAATCGTACTCAACTTTAGCATCATAACTTTCAAGAATTCCTAGGTGCTTTTTCGTTAATCGCAGGTACCTTTCTTCCCAATTTGCAGCTAAAATATCTCCTACTCTAATTCCATTTCTTCCGGTTTTATCCATGTAAGTTGGTCCAATTCCTTTAAGAGTCGAGCCAATTTTAGCCTTACCTTTTGCTGCTTCTGATGCGGCATCCAGTAATCTGTGGGTAGGAAGAATAAGGTGAGCTTTTTTTGAAATTAATAATTTGTCAGTAAAGTCAATTTTATAAGGCGCCAAATTATCAATTTCTTTTTTGAAAATGATCGGGTCAATTACAACTCCATTTCCAATAAGATTTATTGCTTTCGGATGGAATATTCCTGAAGGAATCGTATGTAAAACATGTTTATTCCCCTCAAATTCTAAGGTGTGTCCTGCATTTGGTCCTCCTTGAAACCTTGCGATAATATCATAAGAAGTAGTTAGTACATCAACAATTTTTCCTTTCCCTTCGTCTCCCCACTGAAGTCCGAGTAGCAAATCTACTGCCATGTTATATTATTTTTTTTTAGTACCGTAAAAGTATAGAGAATGCTTGTGAATGTCTACATCAAAAACTTCTTCTATTGTTTTTTTTATTTGTTGAATCCTAGGGTCACAAAATTCTTTTACCTCCCCAGAGTCTGTTAGGATAATATGATCATGTTGATGGTCAAAGTAAGATTTTTCATATTGAGCTTGACTTTTTCCAAACTGATGTTTTCTTACTAAACCACATTCTAATAAAAGTTCAATGGTGTTATATAAGGTTGCTCTACTGACTCGGTAATTTTTATTTTTCATTTTGACGTACAAAGATTCAATATCAAAATGTTCTTTATTGTCATATATTTCAAAGAGAATAGCAAAACGTTCAGGTGTTTTTCTATGTCCTTGATTGTCTAGGAAGTTAATAAAAACTTCTTTAACAATTTCCTGGTTTGATTTTTCAATAATCATTTAACAAAGATAGTTATAAAGCCTTATTTCCTAACAATTTTGTCGATTCCATTTACACTTGCTAGTTTTTGAACTAATTTAGTTAGAATATTTTTATTTTGAACACTTAATTCAATGATGCCAGTGAAAAATTGATCTTCGGTGGCAAAGTTTATTTTATTAATATTTATATTGCTATTGTTTGAAATCATTCTTGTAACCTCGTTTACGAGGCCACGGTGATCAATTCCTGTTAATTTTAAAATTGCCGAATATTCTTCTGAAGATGAGTCTATCCATTTTGCTGGAAGTATTCTGTAGGCGTAATTTGATTGTAACGTTAATGCATTTGGACATTCTTTTTGGTGAACTTTAATTCCTTCATTGACAGTAACAAAACCAAAAACTGAATCTCCAGGGATAGAGTTACAGCACCCAGCAAAACTATAGGCTAAGGATTCTTTTTCTTTTCCAAAAACTAAGTTATCATATTTTTCAATAGTTAGGTTTTCTTGAAATGATTTTTCAGAACTTATGCGTTTTTTAAAAAAATTTATTAATGAATTATTGTGGTTGCTTGCAAATTTTTTAAGTTGCGTATTGTCCAAAGTTCCAATTTTAGTTTTATAAAAAAGATCTTGGCTTGATTTAAACTTAAAAAACAAAATCATTTGATGTATTGTTTTCTCATTAAAATTAATTTTGAGTTGTTTTAATTTTCTTCTTAAAAGTTCTTTTCCTTCCTCTGCATATTGCTTTTTTTCATCATTTATAGAGGATTTTATTATGGAACGTGCACGGGAAGTTATTACAAAATCCAACCAACTATTTGAAGGGGTGATTTTTTCAGAAGTAATTACATCAATTTGGTCTCCACTTTTTAAAACTTTACTTAAAGGTACTAAGCGATCATTTACACGAATTCCTCTTGTTTTTTTACCAATTTCCGAATGAATAGAAAAGGCAAAATCTAATGCAGTTGCTCCTTGAGGTAAAGATTTTAATTCCCCTTTGGGAGTAAAAACAAAAATTTCTTTAGAATATAAATTAAGCTTGAAATCTTCTACAAATTCTACCGCATTTCCTGAATTATTTTCTAATACTTCTTGCAATCTATTGAGCCAGCTATCAATCCCAATATCTTTTTGTTCGCCTTGTTTGTATTTAAAATGTGCAGCGTAACCTTTTTCAGCAATTTCATGCATTCTTTTTGAGCGAATTTGAACCTCCACCCACTTATTCATCGGGCCCATAACAGTTATATGAAGAGCTTCATATCCATTTGATTTAGGTCCTGAAATCCAATCACGAAGACGTGTTGGGTTAGGCGTAAAGTGATCGGTTATTATTGAATAAATTTTCCAAGCTATAAACTTCTCTTTACTTCGCTGGGAATCATAAATAATACGAATGGCAAACTTATCATAGACCTTATCTATAGATATGTTTTGGGTTTGCATTTTTTTATGAATAGAATAAATAGACTTGCTCCGTCCCTTGATTATATATTTTAAACGTTCTTTTTTTAATTCAAGAGAAACAAATTTCGAAAATGAATTAATATAATTTTTTTGGGAATTTACACTTTCATCCATATGTTTTTTGATGGAAGCATATCTAACAGATTCTGTGTACTTAAGGCTCAAGTCCTCAAGCTCTGTCTTTATGTTGTATAATCCAATTCTATGAGCTAGGGGAGCATATATATAAAGTGTTTCAGATGCAATTTTAACTTGTTTATATTCTGGCATTGCATCCATCGTTTGCATATTGTGTAAACGATCGGCAATTTTAATAATGATAACCCTAACATCGTCATTTAGCGTTAGAAGCATTTTCCTGAAATTTTCAGCTTGCAAGGAAATGTTTTTATCTTTTTTAAGATTGGAAATTTTGGTGAGACCGTGTACAATTTTAGCTACAGATTCCCCAAAAAGACGTTCAATGTCTTGAAGGGTAAATATTGTATCTTCAACAACGTCATGAAGAAGAGCTGCAGCAATAGAAGTAGCATCAAGACCTATTTGTTGTGCCACAATTTTAGCAACACTTATTGGATGAAAAACATAGGCTTCTCCAGACTTTCTTCGTTGACCATTATGTCCTTCAACAGCAGTGTCAAATGCTAAGCGAATCATTTTTTTATTATCAGAGGTAAGCGACTGATAACTAATTCGTAATAGTTCTTTATACTGATTGGTTATTTCTTTATTTTCAATTTTCGAATCCATGATCATTTCATTTTGAATATACTAAAGATTTAGGTTCTATTCAAATTGCTTTTTCTTTCGCTGAGCCTCATACATCAAAATTCCTGCAGAAACAGATAAATTCAATGAATCTATGTCTTTGTCCATGGGTATAACTAAATTTTGATCTGTTTTCTCAAGCCATAACGAATCTAAGCCCGAACTTTCTGTACCCATAATAATTGCACATGGAGCTTTATAATCAAAGTCATAATAATTTATTGCCTCTGGGTGAATTGCTGCTGTTGCAATACAAATTGATTTTTTTTTCAAAAATGATATTACTTCTAGAGAGTAACCTATAGCTGAAGGAATCAAAAATATACTACCTAAGCTAGATCGAATACTGTTTGGATTATAAAAATCTGTTTTTGGGTTAGCCACAATAACAGCATCCATTTTAGCAGCAGCGGCTGTTCGGAAAATTGCCCCAATATTTCCAGGCTTTTCTGGGGCCTCAATTACTAGTATAATTGAAGTTTCGTTAAGTATTAAGTCTTCTAATTTGTGAGTTTTACTTTGAGCGATAGCAATTATTTTTTCTGATCCTGAGCGGATACTTAAACGTTTAAAAATTGAGGATGCTAATAAAAAAACATTAGAAACTTTGGACTGAGAGATAATCATTTCAAAAGAGTGTTCAGCGGTTTCATGAATAAAAATGGATTCGAGAAGATAGCCACCCTTTAAAGCTTTTTCAATCTCTCTTTCTCCTTCTATTACAAAAAGACTTTGTCTTTCACGCTCCTTTTTTTTTTGAAAAAGTAAGCGTAATTTTTTTATTTCAGGATTTTGAATACTTGATAGTGCTTTCACTTTTGCAAGTTATTTTAAAATATAAAAAAAAAATAAAAAAGTTAATAGAAGTTTTAAATATTGAGAACATTTTTTTTTGAATATGCAACTACTAGTCCTACCATTGCATTATAGCTTTGAATCCCAAGTACTTGACCGTTCGCTTTTAAGTAGTTGTCATAACCTTTTTTTAAATAAGGCTCAAGGGGATTTTCATAAGCCTTCCAAAAAGTAGATTGTTCTTGAAAATTTTTTAAAATGCCCGGTTTTAATTGTGCTATAAGTTCTTTTGCTTTTTTTTGGTTTAACTTATATAAATCTGCATAACAATATTTTAATCCAAAACTATACCCTGAAAATTTAATAAAGGGGTCTGGATTATTTATAGTGGTGTAAAAAGCAATAAAATTTGCTTCATTTTCTGCTGCTATTCCTAGTTGATGAGACATTTCATGAGCAGCTGTTGTTATGTAGTTAAAAGCTGGAATATGTTTATTCACATGTGATTCCAAGGTAAGTGGATTTAAATACCCTGAATATCCCATATAACTTAGAATAGTACTCAACAAAGAATTTTTTATAAATGGTTGAATCGTAAACCGTTCTTTCATAAACAAAAAATCTCGCTCTATCATGCTAGAGATAGTGTCTTTTGAGTAAGGTATTTTTATTGGAATACTGTCTTCATTACTTAGCTGTTCATGAAGTAAATTAGTTGTTTGAATTAGTTTCTCTAAAGTTTCGGTTAGCTGTGTTTCATTATAACTTAAATCATATGCTAAAGTTTTATTTAATGGAATTCGATAATAATTTAATCCCCAACTAAGTTGAAAAATTAAATGAATTAACGAAACATAAGCAAGTCCATGAAAAAGATAGTTTCGAAATCTATCTAAAGGGCTTTTAAATAAATAAATTAAACTTCCTATAAAAAATATAATTGCTAATAAATAGATTAAATCTCCAAATGAAAAAGGAATATTTTCAAAAAAAAAGCGATGTGATTTAAAGATTAAAGGATAAATTTTTTGACTGTAGTTTAATTCTATCCATTCAGGATTATTTTTAGACCATTTTAATGTTAGCCATTGCAAGGGTATGACGCCAATTAAAAAATAGTTTATGTTTTTCATAAAGAAATAAAGACAAACTAATAGCTGGCCTTTATGTTTTTTATTTGATTACGGTTACGATTTCAACTTCAAAAATCAAATCTGATTTTGGTGGTATGCCTTGTCCACCGTTGGCTCCATAAGCTAGTGAATAGGGCAGGAAAAGTGTTGCTTTATCACCTTCTTTCAAAAGTCGCAGACCTTCTTTGAATCCCTCAATCATAGCATCTGTTTCTCCAACTCTAGCCTCAATAGGATCATATTTTCCAGCCATTTGACGCTGTTTATTCAGCATATTATTAGTCAAGGCAATTGCTTCAATACTCGTTTCAAGAAGCTTGCCGTTATCAAAATAAACTGAATAATTTACTTTTACAACATTTGTCGAAATAACAGCGGCACCATTTCCTTTTTCAGTAATTGTGTATTGAAGACCTGAAGCGGTGGAGATAGATTCTTTTTTAATTGCAAAATGTTTAGTGATATTACTATCTTTTATATGTCTTTCTTTTTCATTTTTTTCTTGTGCAATTATATCTTTTTGTTTAAAATAGGTATCAAAAACTGCTGGAGAATCAAATTTATTAGCTTCTTTTCCTTTTCTAATAATATTAATTTCTTCAATCAAATCATTTGTAATGATACTATCAACAACATTTTGTCCTTTTATTACTTCTCCAAATACAGTATGTTTTCCATCTAACCATGGTGTCGCTTTGTGGGTAATAAAAAATTGACTTCCATTAGTTGCAGGACCAGAATTTGCCATAGATAATATACCGGGACCTTTATGAGTTAAATCACTAAATTCATCATCAAAAGTATAACCAGGGCCTCCTGAGCCAATACCCAAAGGATCTCCTCCTTGAATCATGAAATTTGGAATGACACGGTGAAACTTTAACCCATTATAGTATTTTTTTGACTTAAATTCATTTGCTACGTTTGTATTTTCACCTTCACTTAAAGAAACAAAGTTAGCAACAGTAATGGGAGCTTTTTCATAAGCTAATTTAATGATAATGGATCCTTTTGACGTTATTATATCAGCATATAAGCCAGGTCTAAGATCAGGATGGTTTGGCTCACATCCCAAAAGGATAATGGCCAAAAAAATTGCAGTATATGATTTTTTCATTGTAGTATAATTATTTAATTATTTAATTGAGGCGTTCAATTGTAAATCGAAGAGGCTGATTAATCCCAATTTTGTTGCCATCCCCTTGATAACCATAACAAAGGTATGAAGGAAAAAGAAAAACAACAACTTCATTTACTTTCATTATGCGAAGTCCCTCGCGTAAAGCGGGAAGTAAATCTTCTTGATCTATTCTGTAATTTACTATTCCAAGTTCCTTTTTATTATAAAGCAACTCTTTTTGGAGCGTTTCTATTGAGTATTCAAAAGATACTAGTTCTCCCTTTTGAGGAGATTTAAAGTAATCAGATGATTTATTTACGTAAGCAAATAAATATCCCGAAGGAGCTTTTTTATAAATATATGATGAATCTTTTTTTGCTGCTGAATTTATTAGTAGTTCTTCTTGTGTAAATAAATTTTTATTGCGCTTTGCGGAGCTAGATAAATTTCTAACTTCTTTTTTGTTTATTGGTTGCCTTGGTTTAATTTCTTGACAAGAAACAAAAAATACAAGCAGCGATAAGCTATATATTTTTTTCATTAATTAGAATTGATTTGCAACTTCCTTAATTGCCTTTTCAAATCGAATTACAGTCTCTTTTATAGACTCTTTTGACATACCGCCAGCAGCATTATGATGTCCGCCACCATTAAAATAGATTCGTGCAAAGTTGTTTACTGAAAAATTTCCTTGTGATCTAAAAGACATTTTAAGAATACCTTCCAGTTGATTTTCTATCATAATACACGAAAAAAGAATGCCCTCTAAACTCAATCCATAATTCACAAAACCCTCAGTATCGCCTTTTTTATAGTTACAAGTGTTAAGTTCTTCTTGTGAAAGTGTCATATATACTATGGGAAGGTTTGGAATTTTCTTCATATTAGACAGAGTAATTCCTAAAAGTTTTAATCTACTAAAAGATGCACTATCATAAATTTTTTCATGAATATTGGAACTAGAAGCTCCTGCTTCAATTAAATGAGCTATCGCTTTATGAGTTTTTGGTGTGGTTGCAGGATATCTAAAAGAACCCGTATCTGTCATGATCCCTGTATATAGGCAGTTAGAAATTTCAGATGTAAACGCGTTTTTGTTGAGTTTGTTAATTAGATGGTAAACCATCTCACAAGTAGAACTCATTGAAGGGTCAGAATACATCAAAGTAGCATAATCACTAGGACTTTCATGATGATCAATCATTATTTTAGTTGCCTTAGAATTTTTGATTAAGGGTTCTAAATCTCCAATTCTAGATAAGTTATTAAAATCAAGGGTAAAAATTAAAGTAGCAGCATTAATTTTTTGACGCACTTCTTTAGGATTTTTATTAAATTTTAAAACAGTATCCTGACCGGGTAACCAACTTAAAAAATCAGGATAATCATTTGGCGAAATCACAATCGCTTCATGCTTTTCCTTGAGTAAAAAAAATCTAAAGGCCAATGTACTGCCTAAAGCATCTCCATCAGGATTTTTATGCGGAATAATAATAATTTTTTGAGGGGTATCAAGGAGTTTTTGTAAATCGGATATAAAGTGCTGTTTCATACCTTGTAAAGATACTATTTTCATAATATTTAGACGGCTCAATTTTTTTTAACTGTTCTTTGAATTTTTTAGAATTTTTAGTGAAGGATGATTTAAATACATTTAGTAATTTTGATCCAAAGAAAAAAAATGAATAATATTACACTAATGATGATTAAGCCTGATGGAGTCGAAAATGGAAATATTGGGAATATTTTAGAAAAAGTAACTTCTTCTGGCTTCAAAATTAAAGCCCTGAAACTCACTCAATTAACCCAACAAGATGCAGAACATTTTTATTCAGTTCACAAAGAACGCCCTTTTTATAATGAGTTAGTAGCTTTTATGACTAGAGGACCAATTGTTGCTGCAATCCTTGAAAAGGTAAATGCTGTAAGTGATTTCAGAACTCTTATAGGTGCTACCAACCCCAAAGAAGCAGCTGATGGAACCATTAGAAAGTTGTATGCCACCTCAATGGGAGAAAATGCTGTTCATGGTTCTGATAGTGATGAAAATGCAGCTATTGAAGCTGCTTTTCATTTCGCAAAACGAGAGCGTTTTTAAATCAGTACTATTTTTTTAATTAATGTCTTTTTAAGATGTTCGTTTAATCTAGTTACTATTTTTTCAAGATCATACTTTAATTCCATTTTTAAGGGTGCTGAATGTAAAGAGACATAAAGAGTGTTATGTGAGAAACGAACCTCATTAGTATATTGTAAAATATGTTTTCCCATCAATTCACCCCAAGCATTACAAATTCTAATATTTTGAACACCTTTTTTTAATGACTTTTGTCCAACAATGTCATCCAACACAACTTTAATAGGTTTTGGATCAAACTTATTTTTCGAATTATTCATTGTTTAAGTTAATTAAACTGGGTCTTTTATAATAAAAGGTTTTTTTTTCATGTTCTAATATAAGCTTTTGATCATCAAGAAAGACTATTTTTTTAGACCACTCATCCCAAGAGGTTTTGAATGTTAAATAAAAACCTTCTTTTCTTCTTTGTACTTTAAAAGCGTTAGCATTTGTTGAAGTTTGAAATATTCCCGTCATAGATGGAGCAACTTTATTGAGAACTCCTTTTTTCTCATTAAGAATGTAATGGTCGTAGAGAGGTGTCACGGAATTTGTTTTAAACACCTCTCCTTGTTGCTCAATAAAATCAATTTCCCAATAACCTTTCAATTGATCGATTGAAACAGCATTTTTAGAAACACAACTGATTGTTAAAAAGATCATTATTAATAGTAAAAATGCTTTATAATTTTTATAAATCAAATATTTCATATCCTGATGTTGTTTTTGAAAGTGCTTGCAGAGTTCTATCTTTATGAGTATCTGTAATGAATATTTGTCCAAAATCATTTTGATCTACTAAGGACACTATTTGTGATACCCTAAGTTGATCCAATTTATCAAAAGCATCATCTAAAAGTAAAATAGGAGGGAAACCAGTTTTTGATTTAAGAAAATCAAATTGTGCCAATTTAAGTGCTATAAGAAATGTTTTTTGCTCTCCTTGACTACCAAATTTTTTAATAGGATATTCATCTTTTAGAAAGTGAATATCATCTTTATGAATCCCACAACTTGTATATTGAGTAAAGCGGTCTTTTGCTAGACTTTGTTCAAGAAGTTTAAGGTGAGATGATCTAAAAAGTTGACTTTCAAAGATTAAGTTAATATTTTCTTCCTGGTCACTTATACTATGGTAACAAGCTTTAAAAATAGGAATAAACTGGAGCATAAAAGCCTTTCTTTTTTCAAAAATAGTTGTACTTCTTTCAGCTAATTGTAAGTTGTAAATGTTTAAAGTGTCAGAATCAAAGGTTTGATTTAACATAAAAAATTTAAGCAAAGCATTTCTTTGCGAGAGTATTTTATTATACTCTATCAAATGTTTAAGAAATTCCGCATCAGTTTGCCCTATTACAGCATCAATAAACTTTCTTCTAATACTGCTGCCCTCCGAAATTAGATCTTGATCTGCAGGTGAAATAATTACTGTAGGAATTAATCCCAAGTGATCAGCAAGTCTTATATATGCTTTCCCATTCCTTTTTATAGTTTTTTTCTGCCCTTTTTTAACATTACAAATGATTTTTTCTTCACGCTTGTCTTTTTCATAACGACCTTCTAAAACAAAAAAATCAGATCCAAACTGAATATTTTGGATTGAAATTGGGTTAAAATAACTTTTTCCAAAAGATAAATGAAAAATTGCGTCAAGGATGTTTGACTTTCCAACGCCATTGTTTCCAATAAAACAATTAATCTTGGGGTTTAGATCAAATGTTTTGTAGCTAATATTTTTGTAATTAGTAAGTGTAAGTTGTTTTAAATACATAAGACACAAAAATAACAAGTTAGAAGCTATGGAAGGACTTTTTGAATTAGAATAAAATGACTAATTTTGTGCGCTTAATAAAATTTATAATGGCTACATACAAAAAACGCGGTGCAAAAAAATCAGTTTCCACTTCAAAAGAAAATGAAGAGGTTACAGAAAGTACAACAGCAGAGGTTTTCGATACCTTAGACACGACTGCCTCTAAAACTGAGGAGTGGGTAGTTAAGTATCAAAATATTATTTTAACGTTTATTGGCTTAATTGCTTTGAGTGTTTTAGGATATTTGGGTTACAACAGTTATATAGTAGTTCCTAAAGAGCGTGAGGCCGTTAGTGAATTGAACCAAGCTCAATACTATTTTGATCTTGCAGTTAATAGTGTTGAGGCTGATTCTTTATACTTAAGAGCTCTTAATGGAGGAGAAGGAAAATATGGTTTTCTAGACATTATTGAAAATTATAAAGGTACTCCTGCGGCAAAACTTGCTACTTATAGTGCAGGTATGGCCTATTTAAACACAAAAGATTACAATAACGCAATTTTATATTTAGATAAATTCAGTGCAGATGATGTCTTGCTTAGTGCTCTTTCAAAAGGTGCTATTGGAGATGCTTTCGCACAGTTAGATCAAAAAGAAGATGCATTTGATTATTATGTAACAGCTGCTCAAATTAACAATAATATGTACAGTACACCAAAATATTTGTACAAAGCAGCTATGATGGGTGCCTCTATTGGAAAAACAAAACAAGCACTAACATTTTTAAAGCGAATAGAAAAAGAATTTTCAGAATCTACTGAAGCTGAGCTTGTAGGAGTTCAAATTGGAAAATTGGAGACATTATTAAAATAAATGGTGACAAATTCAACTAATCTTTCTTCTTATGACCCAAAATTAGTTCCTGATGGATCTTCTTTTAAAATTCACCTTGTTGTTTCTCAGTGGAATAATAATATAACGTCAGACCTCAAAGAAGGTGCGATTAATACCCTATTAAAGAATAATGTAAAACAAGCGAATATTAAAGTATGGCATGTACCAGGAAGTTTTGAATTAGTTTACGGTACTAAAAAGGCTCAATCTTTCGATCCAGATGCTGTCATTGCTATTGGAAGTATTATTCAAGGCCAAACAAAACACTTTGATTTTGTATGTGAATCTGTTTCTCAGGGTATTAAAGATTTGAATGTACATTCAGAGGTTCCTGTAATTTTTTGTGTACTTACAGATTACAACTTAAAGCAGGCTCAAAATAGAAGTGGAGGTAAACATGGTAATAAAGGAGTGGAAGCTGCTGTTGCTGCACTTAAGATGATTCAACTTAGACACACACATTAAGTTTTTTATCATTATTTTCTTCTAGTAGAGTTCTTAATTTTATAGCTTTCTTGTACATTTGAAATATGTTGAAGTCAAACTTATTCAAGCTTAATAAAAATAGACGTTATAATTATACGCCTCGTTATTACAGGGGGAAAGAAGAAGGTAATCTTTATGAATTTGATTCTAGGTTTTCTAAATATAGAAACACCTTTAATTCTAATGATTTTGGTAATCAATGGCAAGATGCTAGAGTGCAAATGCGAACTAAAAAAAACCGTTCCATTTCTTTACGTCTTTTACTTATTATCTTAGGTCTTGTTTTCGTGTGTCTTTATATATTAGATTTTGATCTTTCCATTTTTACTTTACCCGTTTAATGACCAATCGAATCAAGCTTTTACCTGATCATGTTGCCAACCAAATTGCGGCAGGAGAAGTCATACAAAGACCTGCATCTGTTGTTAAGGAGTTACTTGAAAATGCAGTTGATGCTGGTGCTAAAAATATTCAACTTATAATAAAGGATGCTGGAAAAACATTAGTTCAAGTAGTTGATGATGGAATGGGAATGAATAGTATTGACATTCGTCTGGCTTTTGAACGTCACGCTACCTCTAAAATAAAAGTTGCGGAAGATCTTTTCGCATTACAAACAAAAGGGTTTCGTGGAGAGGCACTTGCCTCTGTTGCAGCAATTGCAAGAGTAGAAGCCCACACGCGTTCTAAAGACGAAGAAGTGTCTCATCACTTAAAAATAGAAGGCAGTAATGTTATAGAACAAACATTTTCTACTCAACCCAAAGGAACTTCTATTGCAGTAAAAAGTTTGTTCTATAACATCCCTGCCAGGAGAAATTTTTTAAGATCTGATACAGTTGAATTACGACATATTATTGATGAATTTCATCGAGTAGCTCTGGTCCATCCGGGAATTAATTTTTTATTTTTTAATAATGGAAATGAAATTTTTAATTTGCCTGTCACGTCCTTCCGAAAACGTATTGTCAATGTTTTTGGAACAAAACTAGATTCTCTTCTAGTTCCAGTTGAAGAATCAACTTCTTTAGCTAAACTTGAAGGTTTTGTATTAAAACCTTCTCAAGCAAAAAAGACTCGTGGGCAACAATTTTTTTTCGTTAATGATCGCTTTATTAAAAGTTCTTTCCTTCATCATGCCATAATCACAGCATTTCAAGGCCTCTTAAAACCAGGACATCATCCAGGTTATTTTTTATTTTTAAATATTGACTCTAAGAGAATAGATAGTAATATTCATCCAACAAAAACAGAAGTAAAATTTGATGATGAACAAAGTCTTTACGCTATTTTACGATCTGCGATTAAACATAGCTTAGGTATTTTTCAAATAGTTCCAACCTTAGACTTTCTTCAGAACCAGGCTATTGAACTTCCTTACGATTATAAACACAAAACACCCTCTAACCCCCCTATTGAAGTGGATTCAAGCTTTAATCCCTTTAAAAATAACAAATCTAAAGTGCCAATTAATATATTACAATCCGAAGGACTTTACACTGATGAAAAAACTAAATATACTTATGATTTAAAGTCTTCAGAGGAATTGATTAAAACACCCGAAATTACTCGTGTTTTTCAACTTTTTTCAAAATATATTGTGTGTCCCCTAAAAACAAGTATGCTATTAATCGATCAGCATCGTGCGCATCAACGTATTCTTTATGAACGATTTTTGAGCGCTATTACTTCTAGGAAAGGGGTAAGTCAACACTTACTTTTTCCTGTTTTTATTTCATTAAACCCTCAACAGTTAGAACAGTTTAAAGGAACTGAAGACATTTTAGATTCATTAGGCTTTCAAATTAAATTAAAAGACCACAAAACTCTTGAAATTTTTGGCGCACCAGAGCTTTGTCCTTCTCATAAGATTGAAGATGTGATTGAGTCCATTTTAACTGAATCTGATCAAATATCAGATGACCAACATTTTAGTTATGCAGACCAAGTAGCAAAATCATTAGCAAAAAGCTTATCAATTAAAACAGGAGACTCCCTATTAATAGTTGAACAACAAGTTTTATTAGATGATTTTTTTGGTTGTAAAGAAACTACAATTTCTCCTTTCAATAAAAAGATTTTTATTACTTTGGAAAAGAGTGAGATTGAACAAAAATTAAGTTAATGCGAACAATAACGGAAACCATAAAGCATCTTTTGATCATTAATGTGATCTTTTTTGTTGCTTCTATTTCCTTGGGAGATATTGTTTATGATCTTTTTGCATTGCACTATCCTTTGAGTCCTAAATTTCAAATTTGGCAACCCTTAACTCATATGTTTATGCATGGTGACATAGGGCATATTTTCTTTAACATGTTTGGACTTTATATGTTTGGGACTCCTATTGAGCAAATGTGGGGACGAAAAAAATTCATCTTTTTCTACCTTTCAACTGGTTTTGGTGCTGCTGCATTTCAATTACTCTTATATTACTTTCAAATTAATGAAGTGTCTAATATTTTGTTAGCTGAAGGATTAACAGTCAGTCAAATTAATTCATTTTTCCAAACAAGTGATTTATCGTATAATATGGTAGAGCTGATAGGACGCGAAAAATTATTATCTGGTTTATCAGCTTTTAATGGAGTTATGGTAGGTGCTTCTGGAGCATTATATGGAATCTTAGTTGCTTTTGCCTTTCTTTTTCCAAACGCACGTTTAATGTTACTTTTCCCACCTATTCCAGTAAAAGCTAAAATTTTAGTTCCTGTTCTAATTTTAAGTGATTTGTTTTTTGGCTTTACCTCCTATTCAATTGGGCCTATAGCGCATTTTGCTCATGTTGGGGGAGCTATTACCGGACTAGTTATGTTGTGGTATTGGAAAAAAAATCAATTCAATAACAATCGTTTGAACTAATGACTTTGAAAGATCAAATAAGATCCCAGGTTCAAATGATGAATAGCGCTGAAAAGCTTATACTTTTAAATATTATTTGCTTCATATTCCCTTTATTTTTAAAAACTTTATTTTTCCTTTTTGCTATTCCGTATGGAACCTTTATTAGTTTTTTTGAACTCTCTTCAGATTGGGGAACTTTATTGTTTCGGCCATGGTCAATTTTGACCTATAGTTTTATTCATTCCGGTTTTTTTCACCTATTCTGGAATATGTATTTATTATACTTTTCCTCTCGTTTATTTTTAAATTTATTTTCCATAAAAATCTTTTTAAATGTTTATTTTTTAGGAGTAGTAGTGGGTGCATTTACTTTTTTGTTGAGCTATGCACTGTTTCCTGCTTTTCAAAATACTACCCCAGCTATGATTGGTGCTTCTGCAGGTGTTATGGGAATATTCGTATTTATCAGTACTTATTCGCCAGATCAGGAAGTTCGAATCATCTTCTTTAACATAAAGTTACGCTACTTAGCTATTGGTTTTATTTTAATTGATATTATTCAAATTCCTTATGGAAATGCGGGTGGTCATTTGGCACATTTAGGTGGGGCGGTTTTAGGGTTTTTATATGCACAACGTTTGCAAAATGGAATTGACATTGGCCTTCCTTTTGAACGTTTTATTGCAAAAACTATTGATTTATTTAAAAAAAAACCAACTTTAAGAACAGTACATAAGAAAAAACTATCAAAAAAAACTAAATCTACAACGACTACTGATACTTTACATCAGAAACAAATCGATGCTATTTTAGATAAGATAAGTACATCAGGATATGAAAGTTTATCACAGAATGAAAAAGATTATCTTTTTCAAGCAGGTAAAGACTAATAATAAATAGCTACAATGAAACGGAAAAAGACATTTGTTCGAGTTTTCGCTTTTATAAATTCCCTGTTGCTGCTGCTCCAGTTAATCGCAATGGGAAGTATTTCAAGTATAGTATTAATTCCCGTTTTTTCATTGGTCGTTCCTTTGTTGTGTTTTGTTAATATTCTTTTTTTTATTTTTTGGCTCATACGTTTTCAGTGGCCGTTTATTTTATTTGTATTAACATTTGTTATTGGCTTTAAAGAATGGCGTCTCATTTATCAATTCAAAGAAAATGGTATTAACACTTCTAAAGGACTTTCTGTGATGAGTTATAATGTGAGATCTTTTAATAGATTTGAATGGTTAGAAACATCTAATATTCCTAAAAAAATTGATGATTTTATTTCAAATGAAAGCCCTGATATTATTTCCTTTCAAGAGTACGCAATAGATTTAGCACCAACATTTAAAGACTATCCTTACTTATTTTTCACTCCTTATACTAAAAACGGCAAAGTTGGGTCATGTATTGTATCTAAATTACCATTATACAATCCACAACCTATTTTATTTACTGGGTCTGAAAATGGAGGAATGCATGTTGATTTTTTATATAAAAAAGATACTTTACGTTTATATAATATTCACTTTGAATCATTAAGTTTTAATTTGAAAGACACTTTGCTCGATTCTCGTTATTCTAAAAAAATTCGCTCTAAAATAAATGAAGTATTTACAATTCAGCAGTCACAGATTTTACAAGTTAAAAAAATCATGAATGTGTGCGTCTTTCCTGAAATTATATGCACTGATTTAAATAATAATGCATTTTCTGAAAGCTACAGAGCTCTTTCAAAAGGAATGAAAGATTCATTTTTGCTCAAGGGTGACGGGTTTGGAGCTACTTATCAATTCCCTTATTTTCCGTTACGGATTGATTATATTTTAACAGATCCTATAATTAAAACAATTTCTTTTAAAACACATTCTGTTAAACTATCTGATCATAAACCCATCAGTGTGACAATAGAATGGCCTTAAATAAATACAGCTGCATTTTTAAGATAATTTGCACAGTTGGGACCTAGGTTAAAGAGTACATCTAAAACACTAAGATTTGGCAAGAAGCCGTTTTTCCCCTCAAATACCTGTGTATAGATTTTTTGTTTTAGAAACAGAGGGTTCTTGGCTTCTAAAAATACATCTAATCTTATTTGTTTTTTCGGATCCCAAGCTACTTTTCGAAAAATAAAACGATGTTCTATTAGTGACATTATCTTTTCAATCAAACTTATATTATAATCAAAAAGAGAAGTTGTTTTTTCACTAAAAAATGGTGCTAAATCATGTTCGTAAAACTCAAAATAAGGTGATGACTTATACGCAGAGCATAAAGATTTCCAGTGATTATTTTGCCAGTTCATTTCATAAGAAATAGCAGCAATATTTTCTTTAATTTTTTCTTTTTCGTTATGTAAAACAGGAATCGTGAGGTTTAGCTTTCCATTTGCTCCGTAAATTAGAGTTCTATTTCGAAAGGTTTGTTTTTGATAGGGAGTATCTGTCACAAAATTAACAAGCTCTTGAGAACAAAGCCAAGCAAAGTAGGGAACATTGGGAAGGTACGCAGGACATATAACAGCTTGCATTTTATTTTTTTAGGTTCCGTTTTCTGATAAAGACAAAACCTTGCCAGACAATTATAAACCCAATAAAAAACGGGAAGTATGAATACCGCTCTCCAGGTCCATCAACGGTTGTAAAAACACGATTCCATCGGATGGACCAATTTTTTATCCCATCGTTAATTCCTTTTATACTAAACCAGATAAAAACAGGCTTACCTACAATATGATCTTCTGGAACAAATCCCCAAAAACGACTATCCTCAGAACGATGCCTATTATCACCCATCATCCAGTAATAATCTTTTTTAAAAGTATATTCAGTTCTTACTAAACCATTAATTTTAATTTCTGTAGGAGTAAGTTCAAGTACGCTATTTTCATACTCTTGAATAATTTTTTTATACAAAGGAAGATTATCGCGCGTCAAGGAAATAGTCATTCCCTTTTTTGGAATCAGTAGTGGTCCAAAATTATCTTCGTTCCAATTAAATGGTATCTTATTAGGAAAAAAGGTTTCATTTGAAGTTTTACTCTTAAGAATACGTCGTTTAACACTATCAATTCCTTCAAGACTTTTTAAACCATTAGCCTCGACAATTGTCAGGGTTAATTCTTTATTAGTTTCAAGAATCTCACTCACTCTTAGGCCAAGTTGTCTAATTAATTTAGTTGGTAATCCATTTGCTTTAGTGATTACTGAAAAATCTTCAACCGTATTTCCAATCCTTCCAACAATATGAGGGACGAGTTTCTGATAGCTATTTTCAGTTATATTTTCAATTTTATATTTTCTATTAAAGTCTTCAAAGCCTGCTGCTATTAACTTTCGAGAAGAAACTCCTTTTTTAGCAAAAGCATTGAAGGTGTATTGTACACGAGCTCTAGACGGAAGTATATTTTTCACCCCATTTGTATGTACAAAACCGTTAATAATTTCGAGAGTATCGCCAGGAATTCCAAGACATCGTTTGACATAATTAGATTTTTTATCAATGGGTTTATCTACTCTTTTTTCACGAACAAAAAATTGACGAACTGTATCTGCAGGCCAACTAAAAACGACGATATCATTTCGTTTTATTTTCTGAAGGGCTGGTAATCTTAAGTAAGGAAGCTGTGGATTTTTCAGATATGAACGTATTTTTAAAAACGGAACGGTATCATGAACCATAGGAACTGAAACAGCTGTCATTGGTACTCTTGCACCAAAGTGAAATTTACTTACAAATAAAAAGTCGCCTATTAGTAAAGATTTTTCTAATGATCCAGTAGGAATTATATAAGGTTGAATAACATAGTTATGTACAATTGTGGCTGCAACGATTGCAAATAAAATGGAACTTAGGGTTTCTCCAATACCAGTTTTAGATCGTAAATCTCGATTGGGGATATGAATGGGTTTGTTGCTGTAATTTATAGTGTATATATATAATCCAAAAGATGCTAATCCAAGGAAAGTGTCTTTAATTGTGTTTTTACCGAAACTTCGAAGTGTTTCAATCCATATTGCACCAAAGACAATTAAATTAACGGTTGGAATAAAAAGCAACAGTACCCACCAAAAGGGACGTTTTATAATTTTCATTAAAATAAAGCCATTATAAACAGGAACAGCAGCATGCCATCCTTTATAGCCTGCAGCTTTGTAAAGCCTCCAAGTTCCAAAAAAGTGAATTACTTGAATTGCTAAAAAGAAAAGAATCCATGAGGAAAATATCATTATTTATTTTTTTTCAAATATAAGAGTATCACTTAAAATCCTTTTGGAAATTAAGAAATATTTAAAACATCTTGCATTGAAAAGACTCCTTTTTTGTCTGCCAGCCATTCTGCTGCAATTATTGCTCCTTGAGCAAAGCCATCTCGATTAAAAGCCTCATGCTTAAGACTAATTTCATCGACTTTAGAGCGGTAGGAAACAATGTGTTTTCCGGGCACTTCTCCTTCTCTTGTAGATTCAATATTAAGCTTTTCTTTACCAGTCCCATTTAATTCCCATTCCTTAAAATAATCATTACTTAAAAGTGGCTTTGCTAGTGATAATGCAGTGCCACTAGGAGCGTCTAGCTTATGAACATGGTGAATTTCCTTCATGCTTACTTTGTATTCTTGTTTTTGAGGTTCTATTAGGTTTGCTGCTAAATCATTCAATTTAAAAAATAAATTAACACCAATGCTAAAATTAGAGGCATAAAGAAAGGCTGTGTTTTTTTCTTCACAAAATCGTGTTATTTCTTCAAATTTATCAAGCCAGCCTGTCGTTCCACAAACAACTGGAATGTTAAGTCGCAGGGCTTTTTTAATATTAAACACTGCAGCATCAGGAACACTAAAGTTTATGGCAATATCTGCCTGTTCTAAGTCACCTTCCTCCATATTTTTATCTGCGATATAGACGATTTCATGCTTTCTTTCTTTTGCAGATTTCTCAATGGTTTTTCCCATTTTCCCATAACCTAATAGTCCAATTTTCATTATTCTAGGTTTTCAATTAAATTTTATTGCCAAACGCAAGCCAGTCATTTCAGGATCAAATATAAAATTTGGAGCCACACTTAAGTCATCATTAACATTAAATTGTAGTAAGTGAGCACTTACATTTGCATCAAGTATATTTAGCATATATGCCGCAGCTGCCAAAATTATTGAAATATCTCTGTAATTTTTATGAAAGTCCATTCCAAGCAACAATTGTTCTGTTGTAATGGGAATATCTGTTTCAAGAAATTCATCATCAAAAAAACCGTTTTTTCTTCTTTTATAAGCTGTACGGTATTTATTCATTTCCTTATTATTTAAATCATAATAATAAAGAGAAGCTCCTATAGCTGCGTATACTATCGGAACTTTCCAAGGTTTTCCAATATATACTTGTCCTAATCCTGGTATAATAGCAGAATAAAATGCAGCTTTTGATGGGGTGAGTGGGTCCTCAATAAGACGAAGAATTCTTTGGGAATATTGTTTGCCGCTACCAATAGAATCTGGAACGGTTATTGTATTTAAACTATTATCTTTTTCTACTTTTTCTTCTTGTGAAAAAAGTATAGTTAAATTAAAGTAAAAGAAGAAAAATAGAAAAATGTTAGACTTCACCTTTTACCTTGTTTAAAATATGTTGAAGTTTTTTCTGAGAATCAAAGCTAATTTTTAATACACCCTTTCCCTCACTGTTGGCTGATACTGAAACAGGAGTTTCAAAAAGTATTTCTAAATCGTGAGCGGCTTGTTTTATAAAAGGGGGCTTGTAAGAAGGGCTCTTATAAGTTTTAGCTTCTTTTGTATTTCTCACTAAGATCTCGGTAGCTCTGACCGAAAGCCCTTTTTTTACAATTAATTTGTATAGATCCAACTGGGTTTGGATATTATCTACATTTACAAGTGCACGCCCATGACCCATACTTACAAAACCATCTCGAATTCCTGTCTGAATTATAGGATCTAATTTAAGTAAGCGCATATAGTTAGTTATGGTCGATCGTTTTTTACCTACACGTTCGCTTAATTGATCTTGGGTTAGATTGATCTCTTCAATTAATCGTTGATATGAAAGTCCAATTTCAATAGGATCAAGATCTTGTCGCTGAATATTTTCCACTAAAGCCATTTCTAAAGATTCTTGATCATTTGCTAGTCTAATATAAGCAGGAATACTTTTTAACCCAGCCATTTTAGATGCTTTAAACCGACGTTCTCCTGACACTAATTCAAAGAGGTTTTCTTTTACTTTTCGCACTGTAACTGGCTGAATAATTCCCAATTCTTTAATAGAGGTACTGAGCTCTTTAAGTGCTTCTTCATTAAAATATGTCCTAGGCTGAAACGGATTGGCATTAATTTTATTTAATGGTAAATCAATAATATTACCAATGACTTCCTCAGTATTTATATTCTTTGCAGAATTAATTGAGTTTTCAGGATCGTTTAAAAGAGCAGATAGACCTCTTCCTAAAGCAGGTTTTTTATTGGATTTTGCCATGAGAATTATTTATTCCGTTTTAAAATTTCACTTCCTAATGAAAGATAACTTTTCGCCCCTCTACTTGAGGCGTCATAAGTGATGATGTCTTCTCCATAACTAGGAGCTTCACTTAGTCTAATATTACGTTGGATAATAGTTTTAAATACCATTTTTCCAAAATGTTTTTTTACTTCTTCCACTACTTGATTAGATAACCGTAAACGGGTATCATACATTGTCAGCAAAAGGCCTTCAATATCTAGGTCTTTATTGTGAAGCTTCTGAACACTTTTTATGGTATTTAATAATTTCCCAAGGCCTTCTAAGGCAAAATATTCACACTGAATCGGAATAATAACAGCATCTGCAGCGACTAAGCCGTTTAATGTAATAAGTCCTAGGGAAGGTGCACAATCAATTAAAATATAATCATAAGACTCTTTGGTCTCTTTGAGTGCTTTTTTAAGCATATATTCTCTTTCCTCTTTGTTAACCAGTTCAATTTCAGAGGCAACAAGATCTATATGAGAGGGTATTAAGTCTAGGTTGGGGCTTTTGGTGGTTACAATAGCATCAGCTGGATTAATACTATGTTCTAAAAGTTGGTAAGTGCCATAGTTAGTTTTATTAACATCAACTCCAAGACCAGAGGTTGCATTTGCTTGTGGATCTGCATCAATGAGGAGTATCTTTTTTTCAAGAACTCCTAAAGCAGCAGCTAAGTTTACCGCTGTAGTGGTTTTTCCTACTCCTCCTTTTTGATTAGCGATTGCTATAATCTTACCCATTAATTTGTTTTAAGAGCCACTAAAAATACAATTATTTAATTCTTAATAAAAGATTCCAGAGGCCAATTATTTTATTGAGTATTTAGTTAGAAATAACCTTATTTATTAAGAAGTGTATCGGAAAGCTCGATAATAAAAATAGTTTCGTTTTTCTTTTTATGGCCATAACGTTCTCTCGCAAAATGCTCAAGACTATCTTCGTTTTGAAGTTGTTGGATGGTATACTTATCATCTCTTATGATTTTTATAAGTGCCTTCTGTTCCAACTCTAAGGCTTCGATCTCATCGTTTAATTCAGCGTGAATAGACCAGGAATGGGTGTCTAAGAATAACATCCAAATGATAAAAACAAGGAGAATCCCACCATAGAGTAAATAGCTCTTCTTGACTCCCTTAAAATAACTTAAGTATGAACCAATGATGCTCATTCTAATATTGACTTAGAGATTTTTGAAACTTGATCTGGGGTAATAAAGGCTGCTGTTTTATTACCCCATTCATTCAATATATAATTCATAACATCAGCAACTTCCTCATCATCTAGTCCCTGCCTTACCATTATACCATCGTATTCTTCATTATTTACAATAATCTTACCTTTCAAGCCATACTTAATTCCAGCAATACTAAGGTTTGTGTTTTTTAACAAATAATCTGATGCTTTTAAAGGAGGAAACACACCGGAGACACCAATTCCAGTTGATAAATGGCACTGTAAGCAAAAATCTTGATAGATTTCTGAACCAGCTTTTATACTTTCTTTTTTTGTTTTATTTTGAAACAAGATGGAGGAAAAAATCCCCAAACTAATTAAATAGATAAACACTGTAATTTTCATTAGAGTGGTAGTATTTTTATAATTCCTTTTCCTTCAACACCAAGATATAAATATCCATCGGGGCCTTGTTTTACATTTCGTATTCGACCAATTTTATCAAGAATTTTTTCTCTTTTAACTACTTTGTTTCCCTCAATAACAAGACGTTCTAAATATTCAAATTTTAGTGAACCGACAAAGAGGTTATTCTTCCAATCCTTATATACATCTGAGGTAGAAAATGCCATTCCACTTGGAGCAATGGAAGGAACCCAATAATAAAAGGGTTGTTCCATTTTAGGATTACTTGTTTTATCAGTTATGGGTGTACCGCTGTAGTTAATTCCATATGTAATTAAAGGCCATCCAAAGTTTTTACCACTTTCCAACTTGTTAATTTCATCACCTCCTTGTGGTCCATGTTCATTTATCCATATAGCTCCTGTGTCAGGGTGAACTGTCATTCCTTGTGGATTTCTATGTCCATATGAAAATACAGCCTGTTTCGCTTTAGGAGAAGAAAAAAAGGGATTGTCTTCAGGAATACTTCCATCTAAATTTAAACGATACACTTTCCCGCCATCACGCGAAATGTCTTGAGGGTTTTGATCTCGATTTCCACGGTCACCCACTGAAAAATATATATGACCTTTTTCATCAAAAGCAATTCTTGAGCCAAAATGTTGTCCTTTTTTGGTATTTGGAGATGCTTTATAAAGTAGGGAAATCTTCTCCAAATTATTACCCACTAAGGTTGCTTGGTATAATGCGGTATTTCCACCAGGATTATCTCCTAATGAGGAAGCTAGAGTAAGATATATAAGGTTATTGTTTTTAAATTCTGGATGGATGGCTACGTCTAAAAGACCACCTTGACCTCTAAGATAGACTTCTGGCAAACCTGATACAACCTTTTTTATTCCATTGCTAACACGGTATAGTGTGCCTGAAAGTTCCGTAACCAAAAGATCACTTTCGTTTATAAAATCCATACCCCAAGGAATATCAATCCCATCAACAACTAATTCAAATGAATATTTAATAGCTAAAGGAGTCTCTATTGCAGGTGAGTTTTCCTGTGCGCAGCCCAAAGTAATAAAAAAGACACAGCATGTAAAATTTAGGAAATAATTCATTTTATTAAATATTTATCAAACCAAATATACAAAACACCTCACATAAATTTCTAAAGATTAGCTATTTTAGAAAAGTATAGAAACTTAATAATATTTTAATAATAAATATGATTTATTATTAATTTTATGGTAGCATCACTTATTTCAATTAAAAATACAGCGATACAGGCATTTATCCCTTCATTTATAACAATCAAATAATTTATAAATTAAAAAAAACATATATGAATCGTCCTCTTCAGTTAAAAACATTATTGATGTTTTATTTTATTATAACCTCTTGTAATATTAACGAAAATAACAAACAAAAAGAAGAAGAAGCTATAACCATAAGGGATCCTCACCTAAACTATTTTTCGTATGTATCGAATTCTACAGACCGAATAATTTCTCGATCGAATTATGCGGATAAGTTATATGGGTTTTGGTTGGCGCAATGCATAGCCAACTGGACTGGATTAGTCACTGAAATGGATAAAATTGGAAATATTGGTGAAATTAAAACAGGCGATTTTTATACTCGAGAAGATTGGGGAACCCCAGACCTTCCTAATATATGGTCAGGAGATAAATCAAGTGATTTGTCTGAAACTATAGATTTTGTCTTTCGGAATGAAGATCAGGTTTGGGGGGCTGATGATGATACTGATGTTGAATATATGTACCAACATTTGTTATACACTAACAAAACTTCTATTTTAACCGGTGAACAGATAAGAGACGGATGGTTAAAGCATATGAAGCATGAAGAAGAAAATTATTTATGGGTTGCAAATCAGCGAGCCTTAGAACTCATGTTGAATGGAATTATACCTCCTGCCACGAGTGATCCTGAAATCTCTAAAGACTCTATTTATGATAATTATCATGAAATGATTGATGCTCAGTTGACTACAGAGGTTTTTGGTTTTTTTGCTCCTTCACGTCCAGACATTGCTTTGAAAATGGCAAAGAAACCTATTCAAACTACTGCAAGGGAAAACGCACAATGGATATCAGAATTCTATGTTATTTTATATTCTTTAGCTTCATATGTAGACCAAAACTTATCAAAAAAAGAGCAAACCCAGTGGATGGCTAATCAAGCTAGAAAAAGACTTCCTAAAAATTCTTATGCTGCAAAAATGTTTGACTTTGTTAAGGGTAAATATGACACAAATGTGTCATGGGAAGATGCTCGTGATTCTGTTTACTTAAGATACCAGGTTAATCAAGAGGATGGTTATAATATAACATCTAAAAAAATATTTTGTAATGGTTGTTTCGTTGGGGGAATTAATTTTGCTTCAAGCATTGTTAGTCTTCTATATGGAGAAGGTGACTTAAAAGAAACTATAAAAATAGGAACTTTATCAGGGTGGGATTCTGATAATCCCACTGCAACTTGGGGAGGTCTTCTGGGTTTTATGTATGGAAAAGAAGGTGTAGAAAAAGCTTTTGGCCAGAAATTTTCAGAAAAATTTAATATTCATAGAACTCGTGTTAATTTTCCAAATAATGGAATGGATAATTTTAAAAATATGTCTAAAACAGGTATCTATATTATAGATCGAGTTGTGCAAGAAGAAATGAATGGAGGAGTTGATCTTGAAAAAAATGTGTGGTATATTCCTTCAATTAATTTAAAAATCGAGCCAAATTTCCAATCTAAGATTGGTTTAATTAATTGAAGGAAAACAATGATCTTTTAAAGACATTTATTTGGATAAAGTCGGGATGACAGGATTTGAACCTGCGACCCCACGCACCCCATGCGTGTGCGCTACCAAGCTGCGCCACATCCCGAATTGTAGGGTAAGATAAAATTGTCGGGGTGGCAGGATTCGAACCTGCGACCTCCTGCTCCCAAAGCAGGCGCGATGACCGGGCTACGCTACACCCCGAAAAAAGTGTGTGCAAATATAGTGTTTAATAAAATTCAAACAAACACTATAGCACCTTTCTTGAAACTTTATTTTATTATTACTGTTAATCATTGATTATCAGTATTTAAATAATTTTTTCATTTCCTTTTCATTCTGAATTAGAAAATTTAGTTTAACCTGATTCTTAATAGAGTATAAATAATTTAAAATTCCATCAATTTTTTTCAACATTGTATTTTAACATTTTAACAACATTTAGATGATAAAAAACACACTACATTGTTATTAGTTTAAAATTAAATTATGTCAAACTCTTTGAGATATTATAGAATTATTCTAAGAAAAGTTAGTTTTGATGTCGATCTTTTCACTAAAGAATTAAAAAAAGCTCGTCAGCATTTGAGTAAGGAAGACTGCACCCAACTGTATGCTTGGACACAAATTTTTATTAAAAATAACCCAAATTTAAATGAGGTACAGCATACTTTTTCGTTTAATTAGTTGGAGTGATTAATTTTATATTTTGAAATTTTATAGCTCCCCGCATAATACTCTCAATTATAGTTATTAACGATTCTATTACCGGTACTTTGAGTTGATTTTTTGAATAAATCATGCTTATTTCTCTAGCTGGTTCTGGACTTTCAAACGTTTTTAAATTTTTCTTATTTTTCTCAGAAAGGCTTTTAGTTTGAAGATAAGGAAGAAGAGTCATGCCCATCCCATCATTTGCAAGATGAATTAAAGTTTGAAAACTACCACTTTTTAGGTTAAAAGAATTTAAAGATTTCGTAGTCTGACATAATTTTAAAACGTGTTCCCGAAAGCAATGTCCGTCTTCTAAAACTAAGATGTCTATCTTTTCTAAATCCTCAACTGATAAAGATTTTAATTTTGAAAGAGAATGATTTTCTGGAATATATCCAACAAAAGGCTCATAGTACAGAGGTTTCTCTAGAATTTTAGTATCATCTAGTGGTGTAGCTGCAATACCTGCGTCTAGTTTTCCGTTTTTAAGCTCTTCAATAATAGATGCAGTATTCAGCTCTTCTATTTTTAAATTAACTTTCGGAAATTTCTTGATAAAGGTTTTGAGGAACAAGGGGAGTAGTGTTGGCATTACTGTTGGAATAATTCCTATCCTAAAGTCACCCCCAATAATTCCTTTTTCCGAGGTAATAACATCTCCCATGCGTTTGGCTTCATTAAGAATAACTTTAGCTTGTTCAATTACTTTTGAGCCAATTGGGGTAAGGCTTATTGGTTTGGTGGTTCTGTTGAATAGTTTTATTGTTAGTTCCTCCTCAAGTTTTTGAACCTGCATACTTAATGTTGGTTGGGTTACAAAACATTTTTCAGCAGCTTTTGTGAAATTTCCTTGCTCTGCTACGGCAAGTGTATAGTGAAGTTGAGTAAGTGTCATCTATTTTTTCTTATTAAAGAATTAAATATAATAAGATAAACTTATGTAATAAACATATTTAAGTTTAATTTGATTATTTAGAGTGAATTATTTCATGTAAATAGATATTTTCTATTCTATAATTGAAATTTCCATAAATATATTTGTAAGAGGAGTTTCAAGATTGTCTGTTCGTTGTTTATTTATTTCATCAACAATCTCCATTCCATTAATCACTTCTCCAAAAACAGTGTATGAACCATCAAGATGATATGCTCCATTGACTTGCTGTACAATGAAAAATTCAAATGGTGAGGCAAGTTTGTATGGATTTTCAATTTCACTACTTGGCATTGAAATAACTCCTCTATGGTGTTTATGTCCTTTTCTAGTGTCTGGAGGTAAAAGGTATTTCCCAATTTCACTTCTTTTCCTTGAAGTTTCATAGCGATCAGAGTTCCCCCCTTGGATTATAAAATCTGAAACTACTCTATGAAAAGTAGTGTTATTAAAATAACCTTTTTTTGTTAAATAAATAAAATTTGCTCTGTGGTATGGGGTGTCATTGAATAGCCTGATGTCAATTGATCCAAAACGCGTGGTAATACGCACTTTATTTTCTAGATTTTCTTTTTGATAGTTAAAGAAAAAAGGAATAGCATTTTTGTCATTAAGAATGATTGAGGATTTTTCAATGACCTTATTATTTTTGGCTCCTCCTGAAGTTTTTGTTGTTATTTCACTTTTAATGGAACTTGGTATTATATTTTGAGTTTCTACAATACTTTTTTGTTGTTTATGTTTTTTAGATGTGCACTGACCATTTAATAGTAGAATTGTTAGTGGTATTATAAGTAAATTAGCTTTTCTCATGGACTATCAAACATTTATAAATTGTATTCCAAAAGTAACTGATTTCTCTTTACCAGGAAAACGAGGTCATGCTATGATGGCGCCTTCTTCTATTCGAAGACTCTATTTATCAAATGATGAAGTATTCGAGTATGAAAACGATTTAGAAAACTATCAAAAAGCTCGGAAAGCTTCAGTTTTACTTTATATTTATGAATATAAAGATGCACTTTATCTCACTTTAATAAAACGAACTACTTATGATGGTCCACATTCTGGTCAAATTAGCTTTCCAGGTGGAAAACCAGTGTCTTTAGATTCCAGTTTGTGGGATACAGCAAAAAGAGAATTTAAAGAAGAGTTAGGAGTCGATCTTTTATCAGCGAGTCCATTTTTAACATTAAGTCGAGTCTACATACCTCCAAGTAATTTTCTAGTCACCCCATTTGTTGCAGTTGTTAAAAAAAAACCCTTTTTTGAGTTAGATCCTAGAGAAGTTGCCCTGCAAATTAATATTTCTTTAGATGAACTTATTCATTTAAAAATAAAACAATGTCCCATATTGGAGGGAAATCATAAAGGAGTTGTTGTCCCTTGTTATGTATATGAAGGACACATGATTTGGGGAGCAACTGCAATGGTTTTATCTGAATTTATACTTTTTTTAAAGGAACGTACTATTATTTAATTTTATATTTAACCAGTTTTTAAAACACTTATGTTTAAAAAAAATCCTTTTGGTCATTATCTGATCCTTAAGAAATGGTTAATTCGTTATTTGGGTTTTATGTCTCATAGACGTTATAGAGGATTTAATGAGCTCCATATTGAAGGTTCTGAGATTATCAAAAATTTGCCCAATAAAAATGTTTTATTTATTTCCAACCATCAAACCTATTTTGCCGATGTTGTTGCAATGTTCCATGTTTTTAATGCTAGTTTGAGTGGACGCATAGATAGCATTAAGAATGTTGGATATTTATGGTCTCCAAAGTTAAATATGTATTATATAGCTGCTAAGGAAACAATGCGTGCAGGATTATTGCCTCGTATAATGGCTTATGCAGGTTCAGTTTCTATTGAGAGAACATGGCGTTCAGATGGTAAAGATATTAATAGACAAGTTAAAATGAGTGATATTTCTAACATTGGCATAGCTTTAGATGACGGATGGGTAATTACGTTTCCACAAGGAACTACAAAACCCTTTAAGCCTGTTCGAAAGGGAACTGCTCACATCATTAAACGTTATAAACCTATTGTTATTCCGATAGTTATTGACGGTTTTAGACGTTCTTTTGATAAAAAAGGATTAATAATTAAGAAAAAAGGAATTCTCCAATCGATGATCATTAAAGAACCATTGGAAATTGATTATGAAAATGAAAGTGTAGACAGTATTCTTAAAAAGATACAAATGGCTATTGAACAAGACACCTCTTTTTTAAAAGTAGTCTCCAGGGAAGAAATTGAAGCACAACAAAAACTAGATGTTACTCGTCAGTGGGATTATTAATTATTCTATAATTCCAACACAACTTATTCTAGCACCGGCAGCTCCTGAAGGTTGTGAGATCAAATCATCGGTACCTTGATGAACAATGACTGCTTTTCCAACAAGATTTTTAGTATCATCGTCACACCCTAAACACCACTGGTCGGTTGAAAAAGTAATGCTTCCATTCCCATTTTTATCTGCAAGAAAATTACCAATATCACCTTTATGATATCCATCTTTTGATCCCCAGGCACCATGATTTTCAAAAGTTGGATTCCAGTGTCCTCCACTAGACTTTCCATCTTCAGACGAGCAGTCAGCTTTTTCATGAATGTGAATGGCATGAGTGCCTTGACTTAATCTATTCATGACTAATTCAAGAGTTACCTGGCCATCGTTTTCAGTAAAAAGTACTGTTCCGTTGGTGTTACTTCCACTTTTAGGACTTAATATAAACTGAATTTTTTTTTTGGTTTTAGATTCTTTTTTGATATTCTGACAACCCATAATGGTTGCTAAGGATAAAGACAAAATAAGTATAATATTTTTTTTCATGGGAATTAATTATCGTTAACATATATTGCCACTAAAGATAATTATTCATTTTATAATATTTAGAACCAACATCAACTCTTTTGTTTTAATTCATTTACGTCAATTTAAACCAAACTATTATCTTTACTTAAAGGCATTAATTGAAAAACACTACCACCCTCTTTTTATTATGCATCCTATTTATTACATGTAAGCCTATTTACCTAACCTCAGATTTTGATTTTGCCTCTAGTCCAGAAGCACCTGATTACTCTGATAATAAAGATTGGGCTGTTTTGCCTTCACATTGGCCAGAAGAACTTGAAGATGTTGTTGGACCACACATTAACAAAGAAGCAGATGTTTTTTACATCTACCCGACCCTTTTTACTGATAAAAAAGATGCAGGTTGGAACTCTAACATCAGATCTTCTAAAATTCGAAATGAAATTCTTTCAAAGGCAATAGCATTTCAAGCTTCAGCATGGACCAAGGCAGCAAATTTATATGCTCCATTCTATAGGCAAGCCCATTATAGAATTTTTGTAGATCCTTATTCATCTCAAGGTAATGAAGCGGGTTATATGGCTTATGATGATGTAAAAAGAGCTTTCATTTATTATTTAGAAAACTATAATGCAGGAAAGCCTATAATTATTGCTGCGCATAGTCAAGGATCGATGCACGCAAAACGCTTAGTGCATGATTTTTTTGATGAAACCCCTTTGCAAGAGAAATTAGTGGCTGCTTATCTAATTGGTGTGAAAATTTTACCTAATGAATTTAAAAATATTCACCCACTTGAAATAGCAGACGCTACTGGAGGTTTTGTTAGCTGGAATAGCTATAGGAAAAATAGATTACCTAAACGATACGAATCTTGGTATAAAGGAGGGGTAGTGACGAATCCAATCACATGGGATGCTCAAAACATCAGTAATAAAAAAGACCATTTAGGAGTACTTTATTCAGATTTTAAAGTTTATTCAAAAAGTATTGAGATTGAGCGTATAGATGGTATGTTATGGGCTAGTGTTCCAAAAATCCCGAATCGATTTTTACTTTCGTTCGTTAAAAACTATCATTTTGCAGATGTTAATTTATTTTGGGCTGATATTCAAAAAAATGCTCAACTTCGGGTTTCCTCATGGCTTAAAAAGCATAAAAAATAATTTAAAATGTTAGAAAAATTATTCGAAGAATGTAGTAATCAGTGGGCACAAGTAAAAAATTCAAAAAAACATGCTTTTCGTTTTTTCACTTTAGCAACGATTTCATCCGATGGAATGCCACATATTAGAACTGTGGTGCTGCGCGATTTTAACCCGATGAATATTAGTTTTACAATTTATACCGATACGCGATCCCAGAAATTAAAAGAATTAGAGCGAGATAAAAGGGCTCAGTTATTGTTTTATGATCCAAAAAGAATGCTTCAAATCATAGTAAGTGTGGTTCTTGTGGAAAAGGTAAATGAAAACAAAATTTACAACGCTATTCCTGAGCAGAGTAAAAAAGATTATTCTTCAATGATTACTCCTGGATCTGAAATCAAATCTCCCGATGAATTAAAGTTTAACTTTTCCAAAGGATTTTTTTCAAAATTGATTTTTAAAGCTGAAACCATTGAATATCTTCGGTTAAAAAGACCTAATCATCTACGTGCATTTTTTACAATAGAAGATAATTGGAAAGGAATTTTTTTAGTTCCCTGAGACATTTTTGCTTTGTTTTTTTTTGTAATTTAATCTTTAAATATTTAAGTAACAAACTAAGCATATGTCTTTAAAAAAAATAAATAAGGATACTTCAAGTAGAAGATCTTTTATTAAGAAGGGAGTTGCAGCCTCCTCAGTTTTTATTGTGCCTCGTCATGTGCTTGGAGGTGTAGGATATACATCTCCAAGTGATCAACTCGCCTTGGCTGGAATTGGAGTAGGTGGAAAAGGTGAAAGTGATCTACGCAACGCATGGATAAAAGGGCGAGAACGTGTGGTTGCTATTTGTGATGTTGATAGTTCTGGAAAAGGTTCGGTTGGAAAGTCCGTAAAAAGATATACGAATGCTTCTTTTTATGATAATTTTAAAAAGATGTTAGATACTGAAAAAAACATCGATGCAGTTACCATTTCTACCCCTGACCACACCCATGCTTCCGCTGCAGTATATGCAATGGAACGTGGCATTCATGTATATGTTCAAAAACCATTAACACATAATATTTATGAGGCCAGGCTACTTACAGAGCTAGCTCGAGATAAAAAATTAGTCACCCAAATGGGAAATCAAGGGGCTTCAAATCCTGATCAATTACAGATTCAGAAATGGATAAACGAAGGTGCAATAGGTGTTATCTCAAAGGTAAATGTTTGGACCAACCGACCTGTATGGCCACAAGGAGTTGAAATGAAAAAACCTAACGCTGCAGAAAAACCAACAACACTTAATTGGGATCAATGGTTAGGACCTGCTAAAGAAACACTTTACATTCCGGAAATGCATCCTTTTAATTGGAGAGGCTGGTGGAATTTTGGGACAGGTGCTTTAGGTGATATGGGATGTCATTTAATTGATATTCCTTTTAAGGCTTTAGGTTTAAAATATCCTACAGACGTTGAATGTAGTATTGGAAGTATTTTCACCAAAATGTGGAGTGCAGATTATTATCCAGAAGGATGCCCACCTTCTTCTTCTGTTTCGATGCATTTTGATGCTACCGAAAAAAATAACTCCCCAATACAAATGACATGGAGTGATGGTGGAATAAAACCTTTTCATCCAGATTTATTACCAGCAGAAGTGAGTATTGTGGATAATGGAGTTATTATGATTGGTGATAAAGGTGTTATTGTTTGTGATGCCTATGGAAATGATCCTAAATTATACAGAAAGGGAGAACCAGTAGTAGAGGGGGAAAAAATAAAAATATCTGAACCTGAATTTGGTCACCAACGACAATGGGTAGACGCTTGTAAAGCTGGATTTAATAGTTCAGAGCATAAGTCATTAACTTCTTCGTTTGATTACTCAGGACCTCTAACAGAAACGGTTTTAATGGGGAATATTGCTATTCGAAGCTATATGCTACAAGAGACAAGTACCACTAGAAGAAGGGGCAATTATATTGGCCGTAAAAAATTACTTTGGGATGGTAATAATATGCGTATTACCAACCTTGAACAAGCAAATCAATTCGTGGGGAGAACCTATAGAAAAGGCTGGGAGCTATCTTAAAATAAAATATCGTGAAAATACTAGTTACAGGTGGTTTGGGCTATATTGGTTCACATGTTATCGTTCTATTACTTGAACAAGGACACGAAGTTATATGTGTAGATAATCTAGAAAATTCTTCAATACAGGTTTTGGAGGGTATAGAGTCTATTGCAGGGAAAAAGCCTCATTTTGAAGCTTTGAATGTTTGTGATAAAGGTCAAATGGAACGTTTGTTTTCGGAACATTCTAAAATTCAGGGTATAATTCATTTTGCAGCTCACAAATCGGTTGGTGAAAGTGTTTCAGAACCCTTAAAATATTATAAAAATAATATTGGAGGTTTGTTTAATGTATTGAAACATGCAACTAAAAATTCCATTCCATTTATTTTTAGTTCTTCGTGTACAGTTTATGGTCAAGCAGACATAATGCCTATAGATGAGAATGCAGCATTAAAAAGAGCTTATTCACCCTATGGATACACAAAGCAAATGGGAGAGCAAATTATACAAGATTGTTGCTTGGCGAATGAAAATTTTAATGCTATTTTACTTCGTTATTTTAATCCTATAGGAGCTCATTCTTCTGCTAAAATAGGCGAGTATCCTCAAGGAATCCCTCAAAATCTGATTCCTTTTTTAACACAAACCGTGATCGGTAAACGTTCAGTTTTAAAAGTATTTGGGGCAGAGTATGATACTCTTGATGGTACTTGTATTCGAGATTATATTCATATTATAGACCTAGCTGACGCTCACATTGAGAGCTTAAATTATTTAATAAGTTCTAAAAATAAAGCCTCTTGTGAAGTCTATAATGTAGGAACAGGTAAAGGAATTAGTGTTTTACAACTTATCAAAGCTTTTGAATCAGTCACTGGTGAAAAAGTTCCATATGAAATTGCAGAACCACGTCAAGGAGATACTATTTCAGCCTATGCAGATAATTCTAAAATAATGAATAATCTAGGGTGGAAGCCTAAATACACTCTTGAACAGGCTCTTTTAAGTTCTTGGAACTGGGAAAAAAAATTAAATGAAGTTTTTTAATTATATTATGAAATACAAATATTAAATTATGAGTAATAGTTCTAAGATTAATCGAAGAAAAGCAATTAAAGCAATGGCTCTTGGCTCAAGTGCTATGGCACTTCCTAATTTAGCATCATCGCATGAGCCTTTGTCTGATGCGCATCCACTGAAAGGCAATATTAATCAATCTGTTTGTCAATGGTGTTTTGGAGAAATACCTCTAGAAATTTTGGCTAGTGAAGCAAAAAGAATAGGTTTAGCAGGAATTGATTTGATTGGAGCTGAAGACTGGGGTATTTTAAAAAAACATGGTCTTTCATCAACAATGTGTTATGGAGATTTGGAAGGAAAATCTACTCGAAGTCTCACAAATGGATGGTGTGATAAGAGATTTCATAAAGACCTTATCACACACTATACCAGACATATTAAATTAGTTTCCGAAGCAGGTTGGACAAATCTAATTTGTTTTAGCGGAAATAGAAGGGGTATGAGTGACAAAGAAGGAATGGAGAATTGCATAAGGGGGTTAAATCAAATCATCCCTATTGCAGAAGAATATGGTGTCATTTTACACATGGAACTTTTAAATTCTAAAGTTGATCATTCTGATTATATGTGTGATAATTCTAATTGGGGAGTTGCTTTATGTAAAGAGTTAGATTCAGATAATTTCAAATTACTTTATGATATATATCATATGCAAATTATGGAGGGAGATTTAATTCGAACTATTCAAGAAAACCATAGATTTTATGGTCATTATCATACAGCAGGAGTTCCTGGCCGAAATGAAATAGACGAAACACAAGAGCTATATTATCCTGCAATTATGGAGGCAATATTAAAAACAGGTTTTAAAGGTATTGTAGCACAAGAATTCATACCTCAAAACCGAGCAAATAAAGGATTTGATTCTTTAGCTGACAGTATTCGTCGCTGCGATGTTTAATACTTTGCTGGCCTACCATTAGTGGTAGTATTTTCAATAAACTTTCGAAGATCCTCATTAGCTTTCACTAAGTCTTCTTGTCTTAAATACATCATGTGTCCACTTCTATAGCCCTTAAAGAAAAATCTATCTTTCATTTTTCCACTTGGATCAATTTGCCACATAGTATATTTTGCACTAAAATAAGTTGTTGCACCATCATAAAAACCAGATTGAATAAATACTTTTAAAAATGGATTTTCTGCCATTGCTTGCCTTAAATTATCTCTAACTCTTACATTATCTCTATTCCAAGGTCTTACAGAATGTTGGTTTCGACCCCAAGTATTGTATTTAGTGTCCGATGTAAATTTTAACTCATTTTGTAAATAGTGATTTATAGCTGGAGTAAATGCATGATCCCAAGCACTCATTTCGGCATTATAATCAACTCTGTTTCCCGAATCTTGTTTATCGATTCCTTTATATCTAGAATCTAACCTTCCAATTGTTTTACCTTCATCTCTAAGAAGTTCCTTCCAAAAAAAGGATGTTGATAGATTTATGTTATTTTGAATGACATCTTTTTTATTAAGTCCAGTAAAAAATGAAATTTTTTCAGAAATATAATTTTTTTCACTTTCGTCAATAAAACCACCCTTAGATAAAGCTGGAAGTAATTCATTTAGAGCAAACTCTTCAGACTTAGGAAGTATTTCTTCCAAATCTAATTTTTGTAATTCATCAGGTAATTTTTTATGATACCATGATGCAGCTGTATAATATGGAAAGTCTATAGCAGATGAAACTGGCCCCGGGTATACCTGATAATCAGCAGGTGAGACCATAATTACGCCATTTAAATATATCCATTGTTTATCTTGAAGTTCATGTGCTAGCCCCATGACTCTAACTCCACCGTAGCTTTCTCCAATAAGATACTTTGGCGAGTCCCATCTATTTTTTCTTGAAATAAATGTACTTATCCACTCAGCTAAGTATTTTATATCTTGATTTACACCAAAAAATGTTTCACGATCCTCTTTTTTCCCTTCAGATTCGATTATTCTTGAATAACCAACATTTACTGGATTTACAAAAACAATATCTGCTTCATCAAGAATAGAGTTGGGGTTTGATTTAAATCCATAAGGTTGAATGGGGTATCCCTCTGAATCAACTTTCAATATTCGTGGACCTGTGTATCCCATGTGCATCCACAAAGAACCAGCACCTGGCCCTCCGTTAAAAGAAAATATTAAAGGTCTTTCGCTACCTTTCTTTATATCTGTTCTTCTGTAATACGTATAAAAGAGTGTCGCAATTGCTTTATCTTTATCGCCCCAAACAGGCTGTGTTCCAGTTTGAGCTTGATAATTTACATTCTTTCCTTTTATGGTTGTAGAATGATTAGTAATGACAATCGTGTCAGTGGGAATTTCTCTATTTTGAGCAGTAGAGCAAAATGATAATAATAATGATATTGTCAAATAAGATATAGACTTTTTCATTTTAAATAGGTTTTATTGAGATGTTTAAATATAAAAAAAACCCCTCAAAAAATGAGGGGTTTAAATATTATTTAAATACAATTTGTAATTAAATTAGTTAATTGACACGCTAGCACTTCTATTAATTTTAGCTCTTCTACTGTTAGCTCTTCCTATAGCAGTACTATTGTCACCTGATAATTTACTTTCACCAAATCCAATTGTTTGTAATCTTGCGGAATCAACACCAATAGACTCTAAATAAACCTTAACAGATGCGGCACGCTGTTCTGATAATTTCATGTTGTATTTAGCACTACCATCACTTGAAGCATAACCTTCAATAATGATATTGGCATTAGGATATTGATCTAATATAGTTTTCAGTGAGTCTAAGGTTTTTTTGTCTCCAGAGTCTAACTTACTACTATTTGCATTAAAAAGGACTCTATTATTATTGCTTCCAATAAAGTCAATTAATCCAGTAGGTTGGTCAGGACAACCACTATTTGCAACTGTACCAACAACATCTGGACATTTATCATCTTTATCAGCGACACCGTCACCATCAGTATCAGCCCAAGGACATCCACCGTTAGCTACATCTCCTGCTATTTCAGGACATTTATCTTCATTGTCAGAAACACCGTCACCATCGGTATCAGGACATCCGTTCATTTCAGCCATACCAGCAATATCTGGGCATATATCATCAATATCAGCTACACCATCACCATCACCATCAGGACACCCTTGTAGAGCCTCCGTTCCAGCTTCTTCTGGACAACGATCTTTAGTATCAGGAATACCATCTCCATCAGAATCTGGACATCCATTAAATTCTTTTAAACCAGGCACATCTGGACATTCATCTTTTTCATCAGAAACACCATCACCGTCAGCATCACCAGCACCAAAACTATAACTTAGTCCTACAATATGTTGAAGATGATTATAGCCGTCTCCCTCTATGTCTGATCTATAAGAAGTACTCACATTAATAGCAAGTTTATCATTTAAGTCAAAGTTTACTCCGATACCACCGAGTCCAGTTCTACTAGTTTCTTTTGATGGGTAAGAGCCTTCACTGTCATTTGAAGCAGGTTCAAGTCTAGAAAAACCATATCCAGCAAATAAGTAAGGTGATATTTTACCATCAGAAAGATTGTATTTAACAAAACCATCGACAGATGAATAGCCAAGGTCTTCAGGAGTGTTTTTTACATTATTTAGAGAATATTGTGCACCTAAGGAGAATCCTGCACCTAAATAACGTGATAAGCTTAAGGCAGGTGCGCCAAAGTTTAATCCTGAGTCTAAATCGCCACCTTGAACATTAATAAAATCAACTCCAACACCAATTACCCATGGTTTATCAGAATTCTGAGAAAATCCAAATTGGAAAAATAATAAAAAAGCTAGGCTGAAAAATATTTTAATAAAATGATTCATATTACAAAGAGATTTTAATAATTAAGTGGAACAAAAATAAGGAAGTTAGTGAGCAATTAAGAATTGTCTTAGCACAATTATCAAAATTTTAAAATCAATTATTACTCTAAATCCTTACCAGACTTAAATATTTTTGGAAATCTTTTCTCTATCCAATCCGGGATATAATTTTGGTTTTTATCTTCTTCCATTCCTGTTGCAGTAGATATTACAGCATATAAAATAACACCTCCAACTAAAACAACAGCTCCGATAATTACGATGGCTATTTCACTCATTATTTAATATTTTATTATTAAATGTACAAAAAAAAAAAACTTTAATTTATTATTTATGATTTGAAATCTTTCATTAAGTCTTCATCTAGAATTTTTTTTAAATAAAAAAGTACTTCTTTTGCATTATCTATTGAAAATACTAGTGGCGGTTTTATCTTCAAAACATTATTGTCAGGACCGTCAGTACTCATTAAAATTCCATGATTTTTCATTCGATTTATTAGATAAGAAGCATGTCGTTTGAGTGGGATTAAATTTGAATCTACTAATTCTATTCCTAAAAAAAAACCTTGCCCTCGAATATCACCTATTATTGGATATTTTTTTGAAAGTATTTGCAGTTCGTTTTTTAAAAAATTTCCAACGATTAGTGCATTTTTCTGAAGCTTTTCGTCTTCAACAACCTCCAAAACTGTTTGTGAAATAATAGAAGAAACTGGATTTCCACCAAAAGTGTTAAAAAATTCCATTCCATTCGCAAATTTTTCAGCAACCTCAATTGTACAAGCAACTGCAGCTATAGGATGTCCATTGCCTAATGGTTTTCCAATGGTAACAATATCTGGAACTACGTCATGTAGTTGAAATCCCCAATAATTACTCCCTGTTCTTCCAAGTCCTGTTTGAACTTCATCAGAAATACATAATCCTCCTGCATTTTTAACTAAGCCATAGGTCTCTTTTAAAAATCCTTTTGGCAATTCAATTTGTCCACCACAACTGATAATTGGCTCTACAATGAGTGCTCCAACTTGTTTATTAGAATTTTTAATTTGATTAATTAGGCTCATAACTTCCTTAGCATATAAAGAGCCTGTATTTTCTCCTCTGTATTTTCCTCTAAAAGAATCAGGTAATGGAAAAACATGAACGTTTTTTGGTGCTCCAGTCCCACCTTTTCCATCAAATTTATAAGAACTAATATCCACACACATGTTTGTGTTTCCATGATATCCAAACTCAGATACTATAATTTCTTCTGCTTTTGTAACTGTTTTGACCATTCTAATTGCCAATTCATTAGCCTCACTTCCTGAATTAACAAAATGTATAACTTCTAATTCCGGTGGTAATTTTTCAACAAGTCTTTTGGCTAAGGTGGTTATGTGTTCATGTAAATATCGAGTGTTAGTATTTAGTAATCCCATTTGTAACTGACCCGCTTTAACAACCTTGGGGTGCTCATGTCCTACATGTGCAACATTATTTACGGTATCTATGAATTTTTTACCCTTATTATCGATTAAATACACCCCTTCACCTCTAACAATGTGAATTGGTATTTTATACTGTAAACTCATTCCTTTTCCTAAATAGACCTCTCGATCTGCCTGTATTCTTTCTTTGATAAAATTAAAGTCAGCATTTAGAATAGTTTCTTTAAATAATAGATTAGGATCTGGACAGATTCCGCTCCATATCTTTTCTTGATTTTGAAAACACACACCTGGAAAATCATTTTTAAAATTTAAAAGCGATAACATTACCTGAAAGTGTAAATGAGGTGCCCAATTTCCATTTTCTTCTGAACTACCTATTCTTGACAGTTCTTGACCTTTTTTTATGTAATCACCAGGTGTATAATTTAATACGCTAGTAACATTTAAATGACCATAGAGTGTGAAAAAATGAAAACCTGGCGCATCATGCCTTAAAATTAACATTCCCCCATATGCTTTTTCTCCCTGGTCGTTTATAGCCATGACTACGTGACCCTCAAGAAAACTAAAGACAGGGGTAGATGATGGTACCCAGAAATCAATCCCTAAATGAATAGAACGATTTTCAGTCCCTGAATTTCCAATTTTATCATATTCAGAAGAAGTGTATAACGATCTGGGCTCTAAATAACCTCCAGAAATAATAGCATTAGGATGTTTTTTTTGAAGTTGATCTAGTTTAAACTGAAAAAGATCTAAATCATTAAATTCGAGTTGTTGACCAATCCATGTACTTGACACGCTTAAATCTATAAGATGAACTTCTTCAATCTTTAATGAAATAAATAGCTCTGAAATACTTATTTTCTGTTGAATTGTCCAATCAGTAAAAGAAATAAAATCTGGGTGAGAGTGAAGGCCACAAGCTGTTCTAAAACTAAAATGTGCAAAATCAGAATCAATTGTTATCCAATTCTTTAATAACTCCCATGCAGGTTTTTCACTAATTGATAAATACTCATTTTCAGGTTCTGTGATTTTATTAAGAGCAGATTTAGTGACTGAAATGATTAAACGCATCGCAATACAGGTATATAAAAGAGATAGTTCCTCTTCTTTGAGAGGAAAGACGCTATGATATCCTTGAACAATTGGTAAAGCTGCCATTAATGGATCATTTTCATGCATTATCGCATAAGAACAACAGATAGCTAAATCATTTATTGTTTGAGTATAAATTGCATCTCCAAAATCTATAATTGCATGGACAGACGGGTGTTCAAGATCTTTTGAAACAATACAATTATTATCGTTTACATCGTTATGAACAATGCTCTTTCTTAAATTGTTGTATAGTGGTTTAAATGAAGAAAAAAAATCTAAAAAATATATCAGTAGTGAAGCTTGTTCTCTATTAAACAAATACAAATACTCCCTTGTCCATTCTGCCCCTGCAATATCCCACTCAAAAAAACGATGAGCTTTATGATGTTCATAATTTTGGAGATCTTTTGTTAGACTTCCAGCTTTTTCTCCCAAGCTTTGGCGGAGATAATCTGTTTTTGGATTTACGGTACTCCAAACTCTTCCATAAACCCAAGAAAGAAGTCGAACAGCTCTTTGGTCGCCATTTTGATCTTTAAAAAAAGAAATCTCATTACCTATATTATTTAAAACGGCCTTAGGAAGATCTTTTTGCGTTGATTGTTGATTAAGATATTGTAAAATATTTTGTTGAAATTCTAAATATTCAATATTACAATTGGAAGGAGCTATCTTTAAAACAAAACTTAATCCTTCGCTTGTTCTTAACTTATAATTAAAATCAATTTCTCCTGGTAAAACAGAAAGTGTTCCCTCAATACTATATAGGTCTTTTACTATTTTTTTTACGTGTGATAGACTTATCTTCAAGATGAAAGAACTATTAAATGAACTGTATATTTGAAAATTTCAAGATAGTCAAATAATACGAAAATATTATAGAATGCTAGTTTGCAGGAATAAAATCTTTTTGAATATTAGGAGTTCTTAAATGACTCATGGCTTTTCTTCGCTCTACAACTAATCGATCTTTAATTCCAAAAGAAGAGGGATCACCCAGAAAAGAAACCTTCCAAATTTTTCCTTTTTTAGAATCTGAAATATATAATGAACCTTCGGGACCTTCAGATAATCCCATTGGTCGATAAGTGGCATCTTTCATATTTATAATTATTTCTTGTTCTGAAAAACCATCTGCAAACACCTCCCACCGACCAAAAGGTTTTCCGTTTTCAAAAGGAATAAAAGCAACTATATATCCAGCTTGAGGATATGGCCCCCTATTAGTCGAACCATGAAACGCGACAAATGCACCTTTTTTATAATGAGCAGGAAACTGATCTCCTTTATAAAACAATAAATCATTTGGAGCCCAGTGTGCGGGCATTGCCATGATAGGATTTTCAAAACCTTCTTCTGACTCTCGATAACCATCACCACCATACTCGGGTGCTAACATTCGCTTCTGCTTAAAAGGATCATAATAAGTATATGGCCAACCATAATTTTTTCCCTTTTTAATTATTAAAAATTCTTCAGCGGGTAAAACAGAATTATCCCACTCAGAATAAAGTAATGGTGCGTGGTTATGCAAATAATCTCGCCCATGATTTAAGGCGTATAATTGATTGTCTTGCGTATTCCATGATAAGGCAACAATACTTCTTAACCCTGTAGCGAAAAGTTCTCCATCTGCTTGCTTTTGATTTGGAGTAGCTTCATCAAATTTCCAGATTCCTCCTAATATATCTAGCTGTGAACAAGGATACTCTCCTTTAACTACAGAAGTTGCATCATCATAGGTAATGGATTGATCTTCACAAACATTTGTAGGAGCACTAAAAGTTACATACATACCACCTGAATTATCAAACGCTAAAGACTTAGAATTGTGCCATCGAATAGGAAATTCATCAATCATTATTACCTCTGGTTCTCCTTCTGGGATTAGTTGTCCATCTATAAGTTTTTGACGATATACGACCAACTCTGAGCTATAATACAAATACCCTTTGTGAATACGCATTTCTGTTGCAAACCTTCCATCGTTAGGATAATTACCAAATCGCTTTATGATATCCACTTTACCATCTCCGTTTTCATCACGCAGCGCAACATTTCCTTTAGTTCCTTTTACTATACTAAGTTTAACGTATACATCACCATTATCATTAACCGCCAAGTGACGGGAAGGACCAATACTGTCTACCAAAACTGATGCTTTAAAGCCTGTGGGTAAAATTAATCCACCATTACTAATTCTTCTGTTTTGTGAAGGATTTTGCTGAATGTTTTTTTGACATTGATAAAAAAAGATGACTAGCAAAAAAAGAATTGATTTTTTCATGACTAAACTTTAGCAAAAAGTGACCCAGAAGGGATTCGAACCCCTAACCGTCAGAGCCGAAATCTGATATTCTATCCAGTTGAACTACTGG
>ERZ767114.148-NODE-148-length-51353-cov-5.276991_pt1 | contig 51353 bp, 33 predicted proteins | sample MGYA00374952_ERZ767114 | MGnify/ENA primary metagenome ERZ767114 (study PRJEB28939, sample SAMN06267156) | marine metagenome | isolation source: Columbia River Estuary | place: USA:Columbia River Estuary, USA | collected 2012-05-05 ... | reverse complement strand
GGTATCTAATTCATGCCAATTCGGCTTCCACAGAAAACCGCCTCCTCAGGGACGGTTCTCCTCTGCCCTTCCCCCGATACATGGCATATCAGGGTGCTTAAGCATCCCCCCGACTTACCACCCATATATCAACGAATCGGTTTGGTCCTCGGAGAAATGTGCTAAAAATTCCTCTAGCAAATGACTCATAGCATGGCATTTGCTTGTTCCCATTTTTACATAAAAAATTAGCATTTCTAAACCTCTAAATTCTTGAAATAGTTTGGAATTGGAAGGGAAAAAGGAACCTAATTTTCCAGAATCCAGATCATGAATATGTTAATTTTGAGATGTTTGCGGCGATTGTCACGTCTTGTTTTACAGATTGGAGAACTTCAAGGGCTCGCCCACTTTCACCCATACTGACCAATGTTGCTGCCTCAAGATTCGCACTTTCAGGAGTATTTTCATTGTGCTTTTGATACATGAAAAGGAGGTTCAAAGCCTTTTCAGCCCGGCCACTTACCAGTAAAGCATGCGTGAGATTTAGTAGGATAGTTCCGTTAGCCGGCGAAGATTTTGCTGCTTCTCGGAGAGCCAAGATTGCCGATTCAAATTGAGTTGACGCAAGTTGTTGAACTTCCAAATCACTGCTTTTTGCCATGGTCAATGCTCGTTGTAAAAGCGCCAATCCATAGTTGTTGAAAACTGCGGAATCACCCGGCATTTTTGCAGCCATTTTCTGAAACGCAATTGCAGCTTGTGCCCATGATTCTTCACCAATTGCATAAAATCCTTCAGCCAGTGTTTCTTCAAGTTCCGGTATGCCGCTTAGATTGACCCCGATGGCCTTTGCAGGGTGAAGTTCAAGTGAGATGACGCCCGAATCGGGATGCAAATCTTCGAAATCTGTTCCGTGCATGTAAGTGTCTTCATCGTCCATTGAGTGGACAACTTCCACGACTTGATCTTCGGTAGCATAGAGTTCTTCCATATTCACCGGAGAAGCGTCAATGCGCCACATGTCTGGAACGGCTTCCAGTAACGGGGCGCTGGGCACCTCACTGATTGCAATTGGCTCTACAGTAGGGATTCTAAGCGCCTGTGGCTCATTAACCTCAGCCAGGGGTGGAAGAGTCGAGGGTTCGATACGAACGGGTGCCGCAGGAGTTTGTGCGGGGGCTGGTGGAAGAGAAGGTGCAATGGGAGGTTGAGCTATAATGTTCGGGTCGAAGGATGGGACTTGGACTGGCTCCACAGGTGCTTGTACGACCCTTACGGTTTCCGAGAGCATCGTTGTTGGCTGGACGGGTATGTTTGGGGCTGCTACGGGCACTGGACTGAGCGTTTCCAGTGCAACTAAGGGCGCCTTTGTTGGGACTTCAGGAGAGGTTGTGTCTTTCGGGGGTAAATTTTGTACTTGGCTGCTGATCAACGGCAATGGCTCTTCATCGTCTTCAAACGGTACACCAGCCGCATAACTACCAACACCAAACGGTAGGCGGGAAACGTTGGTATTGGATTCGCCTGAGAATCCGAAAGGAAGCGAGCCTGAAACCGATGACGGTTGAGATTGCGAGTCAGCATCGGCCACTGGAGGCTCAATACCTTCTAATTCATACCATGAAGTAACTGCATCATCAAGGCCAGGCACTTCAGTAGGTAATGGGCTTGAGTCTCCGTCCTCGAGGGTTAAATCCACCAAGAGGAGACTTCCACATGCAGGGCATGCACCTCCACCTAAGGAAAGTAAACCACAGACTTTGCACTCAAACATGGCGTTCCCCAAAACTTACCATGAACCCATGGCACTTCAATTCAACGGAGAAATGTGCTCATTCCTCAGAAGACTTGGTTCCTTTGATGAGGTCAACAGCCTGTTCAGCCATTTCGATGAATGTGTCGTAGTCATCATCGACGAGTGATTCGGCAAAGTTCTTTCCTTTCGAACGTCCACGAGCTAATTGCCATATGATTCCAATGAGAGTCACACCGATACACACAGTCTTCCAAACCACATGCCCGCCATCGGCGCCGATGACGTAAACCAAAATCATGTAAAGAGACACGATTGCAGTCGTGAGAATCATAATCGGGAAACCTGCCTTGAAGAACTCATTGAATGAAATCGGATAGCCTGCTTCTTCGGACATACCGGCAGTAACAACGTTAGCAGAAGCACCAATGAGGGTACCGTTTCCACCAAGACAAGCACCAAAGGCAAGAGCCCAAATCAATGGACCAAGTTCAATATTGAGTTCATAAGAGATCTGTAAAACGACTGGAATCATCGTCGCAGTGTACGGAATATTATCAATGAAAGCAGAGGCAACTGCTGAAACCCATAGAATAATCAAAATCGCTGCAGCGAGGCGAACGACGTCCCCGTCATCGCTGGTACCAAACATTTCAATGCCCTTGGTTACGTAATCACCAATAAACGATATGACCCCCAAGTATTGCAGTGCGTGGACAAGGACGAACAAACCTGCAAAGAAAAGAAGCGTTGACCATTCAACGTGTTCGAGCGGTTTCTCAAGTTCGTGGCGGTCGGTTGCCAAAAGCATGACTACAGCGCCAACCAATGCAATCCAAGATACGGCAATGTGAGTAATCGGATGGAGGAAAAAGTTGAGTACGACCAAAATAAGGATGGAACCGCCAACTTTCAGCATGGCTGCATCTTTGATTCCGTACTTTGATTCAAGTTCAGCAATATCGCGAACACGGCTACCAGAGAATTCTTCAGCATAGAACCACTTGAGGAACATGAAACTCGGCACAATACACATAAGGATACCCGGAGCCATTTCAATGATGAAATCGTTGAACGTCACTCCCGAATCCGCAAGTGCGAGGTACCCTTCTTGGACCACTCCTTCTTTCTTCATTGCTGCATCTTCAATGGCAGACTTTGAAAGTCCGGAACCGATCATGATGTTGGGGGGGTCTCCAATCATGGTAGCAGCACCTCCGATGTTCGAAAACAGTACTTCGGAAATGAGAAGAGGTATCGGTTTAAGGTCGAGGACCTTCGCTAGTTGAATCGTAACCGGGGTGAGGAGTAACATCGTAGTGACGTTATCAAGGAATGCGGAGAGAACTGCGGTTACAGAACAGAGAATGACAACCAGTGTCCAAACTGAACCACCACTGCGTTTGTAAGCTTGAACTGCGAACCATTCAAACAATCCAGTGTGTGAAAGAATACCCACCATGACCATCATTCCAAGCAGAAGACCAATTGTCTCCCAGTCAATGAGAGTGGTTACTTCTCCAAGAGAGTACGACTTGTCAGAATAGTAACTGAGTGCGATGATGGCGAGAAGGCCACCAACCGCAGCTGCCAGAGTTCGGTGGACCACTTCTGTAATGATAAGAGCGTACACACCCAAAAGTATACCCAAGCCGACGAGGACAGCCTGCGAATTATCAATATCTTCGAAAGGTGAAGACGAAGAAGAGCCGCCTCCGGCAGCAATTGAGTGTGATGTGAACATCATCGTCCCTGTAAATGCCAAAAGCCCGAGAGCAATGTATTGAGAAGGATGTCTTCTACGCATCCCAGCCAGTTCCCTACCGTTCATGTTGAAAATCCAACTATGGGTAACTATTGAGTATTTCCTATGGAATCATTGGTTAACGCCAAAGAACGCCGACATTGCCGCGTGCCAGTACGACAACCGAATGGGTTGTTTCTGCGAGGTGAGACCAGACATTTGGAATATCTTTTTTCTCGAAAAGTCCACGATTGATTTTAATTTTCACGAGGCTGCGCGTGTTGAGTTGAGCGTCGATTTCGGTGATCAGTGTCTCGGTAATACCTGATTTTCCAATTCGAATGGTCGCTTGAAAGTCATGCGATAAGGCCTCTCGGCGAATGGACTCAGGTATGCGGTCAGCCATGATTCTCAAGCAGCCGTGGAACACCTTGTTCAAGAAGTGTACTACAAAATCACCTCACCGTAGCAATTGCTTACGATGAAATTTGGGCCCGCCGCCGTATCGTCGAATGTTGGTGCAAGACAAGCAGGTGACAATGCGTTGTCCTGCTACAATACGGGTGCGAACATTTTCACCATGAATGAAAGGAGTCAAGCACTTTTTGCAATAGAGGTGATGCACTGCTTTAGGAACTGGAAGGCGATGTCGACGGGAGATTCTCACAAGGTGGCGAATGCTTGATCGAACGATAATCGGTTCGTGATCCTTGGCGTGTACGATGATATCAACCAATTGCGATTGGCTGCCCAAGGCTGCCTGCCGTCGGTCGACTTTGCCTTTACGACGACGTCTGCTCTGTGAACTCAAAATGCCACCTCAAAGTTTCAATGCGTTGAGTATGTCACCGGTTATTTCATCGATAGCTCTGTCCCCGTTTACGGCGTGAAAAATTCCTTTAGAGCGGTACCAGTCTGCAAGCGGTGAGGTTTGTTGATGGTAGGCTGCTAAGCGTGAACTTACCGTTTCTTCGTTATCGTCAGCCCGTCGCTTCTCTTCCCAATTGCCGCATGCGCATCCATCGTCAGGTACAGGATTGAATGTATCATGGTAAACACTTCCGCAGCCAGCACACGAATAGCGACCGCATATTCGCTCGACAATACGCTCGTCTGGGACTTCAATTGCGATGACGTGCGTGACTCCAGTAATCTGCTCCAACGCCTCAGCTTGCGGTACGGTTCGAGGGAATCCATCAAACATGACTCCGTTCTTTGCGTCGGGTTCAAGAATCCGATCCTTGATGAGGTCGATGATGACTGAATCTGGAACGAGCAAGCCTGCTTCCATGAAACCTTTAGCCTCAAGACCAGTTGGGGTACCGGCTTTAACAGCAGCCCGCAACATGTCGCCGGTAGAAACTTGAGGAAGGCCAGTTGCGTCAATCATTCGTTCTGCTTGAGTCCCTTTACCAGCACCAGGAGGTCCAAACAATACAATACTGCTCATGTATCGGGCTAGAGGTGCCTCGTATTAGACATGCTTATCGACGATTACTGCTGGTCCAACCATTGTTGCCCATAGTGTTGCCATTGTTCCATACTCCAACCAATTGGTAATCCACTGGCCGGAAGTGGTGGGCCTGCAACTGGTGCGGGGACCATTGGAGCAGGTACTGGAGCAGGTGTCGGCGTTGGTAATGCTTGAGAAGGTACTGGGAGGGGTAAGTGCGGCATCACCTTTGGAGGCATTCCTGCTGGTGGCATACCCATTGGCATTGGGAGTGGCATGCCTCTTGGAGGCAATCCTGCTGGCGGCAAGCCCATTGGCGGTATCCCTTGCTTGGCATGTGTTGGCATGTCAAGGGATTGGGCAAGTGCGGCTGCGATTTCATCGGATGAAACTTCACCGCTGGAGAGTTCGTCCACCGCAAGGCCGATATCGAGTGCATCGCTACGGCGCGTTCCCAGATGATCTGGATTGACAAATGCATCTGGTGCTACCAACTCCTCACCCGCATCGATGAGTTCACCGCCCTTCTTGACCCGTAAGGCGACGACGATAGCAGCAAGCAACACAACCACGACAAGTGGAGCGCTTACATAAAGCGGCAATCCGCCTAGAAGCCCTTTGGCTCCAGTCGCTGACTCAACGGTTGTTTCTATCGACAATGTTCCAATGGTAGTACCGTCTGTTGAAAGGGTGATTGTCGAGAAGAGAAGGCCTTTTTCAGCATCATCACCAGGTGTGAGTTCAAGCATGATTGTGAGTTCATCCCCAACACCAAGATTTTCGAGCGATGATGGTGAACATGAAAGTGTCCAGACTGAAGAAATATTTCCTTCTTGGTCGAGGACCTCAGTGATTAAATCTCCAGTGATTGGAACGTTGCCATCGTTACGGATAATGATGTTCTGCATCACCGTCTCACCTCGTGAAACAGAGGAGAAAGGAGCCACTGTAGTGTCTTCAACGGTGAGATTCGCAAAGGTCGATTCGAGTACGGCTATGTCAACGGTAACTGAAGTTTGAACGGATCTGCCGTTGCTAAATCCAGTGACGGTAGCCACCAGTTCAAACGCCTTTTGTGTTGGAAGAGTATTCGATGGAGGTATGAAACCCAATCGGACGACCCTCTCTTCACGTGGTTCGATGTAGGTACTCGGATTCGCATAGCCTACAATCCAGCCATCGGCTGGCAAGCCGTTTGTCCAATTCAACGTCAAGGGGGTGTTTCCTGTATTGACGACGGTGAATTCACCAAAGGAGAAATCCGATGAAATAACCGTCTCAATCACACCGGATTCGGGTCCAAAGAGGTCCATGGAAAGGTCATCACGGACCTTCAAAACCGTCGCGTTTGAAACAAAGGACTGTGGAGTTCGTTCGGTACGGATGTCAAAGTTGTTCGCTTCGCCTTCCTCAGCAACTGGAGGTACACCGATGATGAAATTGACCGTTGCCACTTCACCACCGAGTAACGTAAGCGAAACTTGGCGGCTGTTCACTTGCGTCATGTAGGAAACTTCAATCGGCCAGAGAGGGTTACTTGGTTGTATCTTGACATCCAAGTCAATTTCCTTGTTACCGGTGTTTTCAATGGTCAAATTCAGGCTCACTTGCTGAGCAGTATCAACCATAATGTTTCGGTTCGAGGATGAAGGACCAATCGGTCCAAGATCGTCATACAGATCACTGACAAAGGACTCCTGTGCCAAAACCAGCACATCGACGGATTGGGTGAAATTGAGGGTTGGATCGGTTGGCGAATTCAAATGACAGGTCACCGTGTCAGTCGAACCAGCTTCAGGAACTCCATTGGAGACTGGAGGAACCCAAATTTGGATGAGCATTGGAAGTGATTCCTTAATGTTCAACGGCTCGAACTCCAATGTAGAAGAATTTGAGTTTCCAAGTTGGATTTGCCATCTGTTTTGAGATTCGCATGAAACAGAGTACTGCGCTGGTGTGTTTCCAATGTTCATGACCGAAATCGAGAATCCGGTGGATTCACCGGGTGCGGCTGATAATCCGGAAATTCCGGCTGCTCCGATATTGACATCGGTGACCTGAGGGACAATGATGGTCACTCGCTGCGTGTGAGAGACCGTAGGTTGAGATTGGTAACGAGCAGTGATGTCCACAACAAATGTTCCTGCACGAGCATAGCGAGGGGATTCAGAATTACTTAGATCAACGAAATTGTTGACAAGAGTGACGTTGAGAAGTTTGTAGTCATCAACTTCACCCTGTCCTTGAACGATGTATGGTCCAATTTCAGAAACCGACTTGGACCATGAATCTTCAGGAGCCAACAGGAAATCTGGTCTGCCAGGCTGAGGTTTCTGAACATTGGTGACAGAAAGGGTTACTGCCTGCTGCCCAGTTCCCTCGTGGAGAATGTGAATTGGAATCTGAATCGAAGAGGCATTGAGCACATCGAATGTGTGTACAGCGGATAGGGCACGGTCTTCAGGAGAAGTTGGAGCCACACCCGCATCATCCAGTGCTACGACGCGAACACCGAGTGCAGTCACTTCGATGTCTTGTTCCCAGATGTTGTTGTCGACTCCAGATACGGCATCGTTCATTTCGCTCACTTGGTTAAGTGTGTCAATACTCAGTCGCATTGAATGTGTACCTGTCGTAGTAAACTGGTGCTGAAGCAAGAAAGAATCAATCTTGCCCGAATCAAGACCTGGCCTGTCGGCGTCAAACAAAACTTGGCCAGTGGTAAGGTCTTCCAGGATAACATGGAATGAGCCTGACGAGAGAGTCCCTTGGTTAATCCAACCCAGCTGGAGGGTAATCAAGTCGTTTTTGAGAGGTTCGGGAGAAGATGGTACGATGCTACCGTCGAATGTTGCTAAGTCGGATTGTGGATTTGGAGTTGCATCTGCCACGACAACAAGGCTGAATCGCTGAGCAAGGCCTCCTGAATGAAGAACCTTGATTTGCCATTGACCCGACGTCGTAAGAACGCCCGGTTCGACATTGATTCTCTCGACATTATTGACTGCGTCTGCAGTTCCACCAATCGTAGAAACTCCAGCCAAGAAATCGTTCCCAAGCCATTCATTGCCAGACGGGTCAACCAAGACAAGGTCGAGGTTGTTGACCAAACGTGGAGAGGATTGAGCAGCGTTCGCACTTCCCTCAAGGTCCGTCCAGGCAAGTGTAATGTCAACGCCATGTGTCGGGTCGAGATCAAACGAATACAGTAAACCAAAACCTGGATTTACCTCTTTATTGTTATCGAAGAAGGTATCCAGTGCTAACGTACCGTCCATTGGTAGAACTGTTCGTTCCAAATCGATTTGCCCCCAACCTTCCTCTGCATTCGGTATATCAGGCGTGCCTAAGTCCGTCGCACCGTTGATAATTGCGGCTTTGATGAGCGATGCCGAGGGTGTGTTGATGTTGATTTGCTCGCGCAAGAACTCACGAACAAGGGCGGTTGTCCCACCGGCAATTGCGGTAGCATGTGAGGACCCTGAAAGAGCCATGTAGAGATTTGTTGTACCGTCTGCGTGAAGGCCAGTGGCGCAAGAAAAGCCACTGGGAGACTTTGCTTCCTCGGCCAAACCCGAACAAATATCGATTCCTGGGGCGACGAGGTCTGGTTTTATGCGGCCGTCGAGACTCGGCCCTTGGCTCGAAATGTTGGCAACTGATCCGGACAAGGAGCCTGTTTGTGAAGTTCCAACTGAAAGTACGTTCTTACCGGTCGATGGTGCGGCTACTTGAGATGCGCCACTCGAACCTCGGTCGCCGGCAGAAAACAATGGAAGGACTGTGTCCTTTTGGTTGACCAGGAGGTCAACAGAGCGTGAGTCAGCAGTGTAGTGGCCGTAATTACCGTTTGAGCCCCAAGCGTTTACCGAAATACGGGCCGTACGTTGTTCAGCATCGTTGAGCATGTCATAGATGGAGCCGAGTCGGCCAAAGACTCCTGTTGGGTCGTGTTCCAAAGCGTACATGACGAGATTGGCAGCAGGAGCAATTCCTTCAGCAGATGCGTCGCCAGTTCCGTCCCCAAGTACCGACAAAGCCACGTGCGTTCCATGGCCTGTGTTCGAATCAATAGGCGATGGGTCAAGACCGAAGTTCGTATACACTCCTGCAACCCGGCCGACGATATCAGGGTGGTCTCGGTCGATTCCTGTATCGGCGATGGCGATGGTTTCACCAGAGCCATCGAGGGTAAAGGATGCATTTGCAGAAACATCATCAAGACCGACAATTCCACCAGCAAGTGCGTTGTGGAGCGTTAAACCATAAGTTGGTTCTGTCCAAATGATTCGTCCATCGTGCATGATGTTGTTGAGAAGAGTCGACTGGAGGCTTGAAGCAAAATGCACTTCACACAACCCCACGCCACACCAAGCTTCATCAGCACCCATTTTCAGTAAGTCAAGGCTCAAGGCTTCAAGACCGCCAAGTGCTAAATCTGACGATGGAACAAGTGCAAGATGGGAGTGTTCAGTGATCGAAAGAAGTTCGCTATGCATTCTCCATCCGGGGTGTTGTGCTCCTGCCCAGCGAACGCGTTCATCGGATTGTAGCGATTCAAGCGTATTCATTGGTGGATGAGGTAGTCGAACAAGCCATCCTTCATCAGCGACGAAATCAAGAGCAGTTAGACCGTAGGTCTTCGAAAGAGAATCAAGGACTGCTCCGTTGTGTTCATGCAATTGGACCAGTGCTAACCCCGTTTGTGCAGGGTCGTTGAGGTCGATGAAGAATTTGTCAAGAGACGGTCCTTCGGAAATCAAAGGGTCGAATTCGCCTGATTGAAGGCGAAGAACACCGCTTGCATCTTGGATATCTGTTGAGAAAACACTCGAAGATTCGAGCGGTGACCAAAGTTGACGAGCTACATCCATCCGTTCTGCTTCGGAAAGTAACTGGTCGTCCGCTTCTGACAGCGTAACATTCGTGGAAATGCTCTCCAACAACAATGGACTGAGCGAAGTGAACAGAAGCAACAAGAGCATGAGCAATGGTTGTCGCATGGCCTTCATGGCCTGTCGAAATCAATTACCCTTTTCAACACGCGCCTTGAATGTGCCCCGAAGGGGCATTCAGTTCACAGGTTATTGTACTTAGAAATGGCTGAATCGGTTTTAGCCACCGATGCCATCCAGTCCTCTTCGACACCCATCAGTGCACGGATTGCATCGACGTTTTCAGGAATGACATCGGATTCTTGGTGAATCGCTTGGAAATAATAAAGGGTGTTGCCTTCAAGTTTTACTCCATCTTCCCAAATGAAAATTTCATGCAAATCGCCCCACTTTCTGCCTATATCGCGGGCAAATTCCATGACTTCAGCAGTTGTTGTTATTCCTGTTTCTGAACCGTTCATGATGACCAAACGAGGACGGTTTGACCACATCTCAAGTACCGATTCGGTTGTCAGACCGTGGCCTTCAGGAAGGGTTGCTGTGACCACGTGGACGTGCATGATGGTTGTTGGAACTGCAACTGCCATGGAATTAATCTGAATTTCTGGCTTTACCGTCATGACATCTGGCCCGTGATGTGAGGGTACCTTGAGAACAGGTTTGATGGCGTTAATTGGTCCCTTACTCGAGTCACCAGGGTCGGCTGCACGGCGAATCATGGTGCATTCTACTCTCAGTTCCCCACAGTGCTCGTACAATGGAACCAGAGTTCGAGAAAGACCAGTCGTGTTGCACGAGACTACACGAGTACCTTCAACGTTCAAGTTTTCCTTGTGGTTTGCAGATGATGTGTACGACATCTCCGTCATCTCATGCTTTTCTCCGCCTTGAAAAATCCATTTGATTCCTGCGTTTTGGTACGTTTCCTTGTTGGAAGCACCAACTTTGCCAGGCGAACAATCGATAACAATGTCTGCGATTTTGAGGAGATCAGATAGGCCACCATGGCACGAATAGCCCGCAGTAGCAAATGCTTCAATACGGTCCTTATCATCGAACGTACAGTAGATTGGGTAACCCTTGCGAACGGCCAAGTCACAGCCAAAAGCCGGACGGGTCTTCGTCACACCAACAATTTCCATGTCATCTTGGGCGTCGACTGCGTCCGCAACCCGCTTCCCAATAGTTCCGTATCCATTGATTGCCACCTTTATGGTCATTGCACTCAATATACCTGCCTTTGAAGACCCTCTATTAACACATCGTCGAAACGGCTCGAAATGTGAAGCCGAAAAAACAGTGTTCAAACGGAACGAAATGAAGCCAAGTTACGGGAGGCTATTTGGATATGAAGCAACAGCCGAACAACATGGCCGAACCAAGAGAGGTTGTTGAGCGCTCCTTCAACATCAATAAGAAACTTGGACCGAGACTCTTGGCAGCAGCAGAACAAAACGCAATACTGCGTATTGGATGGACCAATGCAGGCGAACCGGTGCCAAAGAACGGTGAACTTGGACTGTGCCCAAACCTTCCAGCAGGCTCACGAATGAGAGCGCTTGGTGTACTCGGCTCATGGATTGCTGCATTTGGCAGCGGTGGAAACTTCACGATACAAGGTGACGCTGGCTCGTTTTTAGGCGCAGGTAACCGTGGCAACACAATCGTTTGTGAACAACTCGCAGGGAATTTTGCAGGGTACGCCATGAGAAGCGGCCGAATCAGCATCATGGACGGTGTTGGAACCGATGCTGGCGCGATGATGAACGGTGGTTTACTGCTTGTTCGAGGTCCAGCAGGTTCACGTATCGGCGGAGGAATGAAAGACGGACTTATCGTGATTCATGGTGATGTTGGAAGCGACCCAGGTGCTGGGATGACCGGTGGTCGTATCGTGATCAACGGACGATGTCCTACTCCACCAGCAGGTGTTGCTCTGCGACCCCTCACAGCAGCGGAAGTAAAGTCCATCAATAAAGAACTCAATGACCCAGAGATGGACGTTCCGAAGGATGCAGTGTGCCTGGTACATTCACCGCTCTTACAAGTCGAAGCGCCTGAACCTCCGGTATCGAGTTCTGATTTGTCAAGCATCGGCTTGGTTGCAGGTGACTTGCACCACACTGTGCCCTACCAAACATGTGACACCGTCACCCTGCTGGCTGAACGCGGTGGAGAAAATGCGCCCATTGCCTTACCACTTCCACTTTTGCCAATCGTCACCAACGGTGAATCTCTCAAACTTGGCAAAAACAGTGACCCCTTGGAAGTTCAAATTTTATCTCAGCAACCATTCATCACGCATACAAATCCGAGACCCATCGATATCGTTCTTCTCGACTCGTCAAATTTAGCAGATGCGCCTGAATCATTGAAAGATTCGAACGGAGTAATGGTGGATATCGATGATTTACCAACCATGAACTCAGAAGAAATTGATGGATTCATCGTCGCCGTGAGAACTCTTATTGGCATGGACAAAACCATTGCGTTCCTGAATGCAGTAGGTCGCGTCGAATCGCTCCACGTTCGCTCAGCACACCACGGATTAGATCTCGCAGTCAGCCGAATGGAGGATGGCTCTGGTGTTGCTGAAGCTGCAGCTCTTCCAATGATTGGAAGGTCGACTAAAAGCCATCTTGCAGGAACACCCACTCAGACAGGCATGCTGCTCGGGCTTTCAGCGAGCGGAACAGACTTAGCAGTACTGCGTGCGTCAGGAATCGATGTCATCTGCTGTGAAGTTCCGATGCAAGACGCCCAAGATTTAGCGCACTGGCTCCAAAGCCTCACCAATGAACTTACATCCATCCTTAAGCGACTAGGGCTTGATTCGATTGACCAACTCAAGCGTCAGCATTTGAGAGCGCTTGATTACGAAACCGCCGCCATCAGTGGCCTTCGACTGGTTGGATACGACCGCCCACTACCGCACTGGTTTTCACGTTGAGTTGATACAATGCCAACAATTTCAGTAGAACAAAAACTCTTGCGCTCGCTGCTTGAAAAGCATGGGTTGGTGCATGACATCCCAAAGATGGATGACCAGTTACCACTTCTTGGCACAGATATAGACACCTGTGACGAGAATGTTCTCGACATTGAAATTTTCCCGGACCGGCCTGACCTTTTGTCAGGAGAAACGCTCGCTAAAGCCATCCGACCGTTCCTGCACGGTGCGCCAAGTGAGCCAAGCATGGAAGTTTCCAAAGGCTTGGTAAAAATGACTGTGGAGCCCGAGTTGGAGCACATTCGACCCGTGGTCGTCGGTGCAGTTGTACGTGGCATCAATATTTCAGGTGATGCTGAAGAGAAAGACGCGTTCATTAAGACGCTCATGGATCATCAAGAAAAGTTACACTTCGCACTAGGGCGTGGTCGACGTAGAGCGTCCATTGGAGTCCATGATCTATCGACGATATCTCCTCCGTTTAAGGTACAAGCCGTTGCTGCAGATACTCGATTCTGCCCTCTTGGCATGGAAGAAGAAATGTCACTCGAAGAGATTTTGAAATCTCATCCCAAGGGCGTAGAGTACGCCCACTTGCTTGAAGGAATGAGTTTGTATCCCATTATTACAGATTCAGAACATCAAGTTCTCTCCTTCCCTCCGATTATCAACGGTGTTCAAACAACCGTCACCCATTCAACAACCGACTTTTTCATCGAAGTAACGGGTTGGGACCGTAGAGCCTGCGAATCGAGCATGATGCTCATCGCCCTACAACTGGCTGAACGAGGAGGAACGATTGAGTCGATTGAAGTGAACGGTTTCAACGGTCGTTCTGAGAGCCTACCTCGTCCTGAACCGATACACCATGAAGTAACTCAACGACTGCTTGATGGTTTACTTGGCCGCAGTTTGACCGATGAAGAGATCGGTACAGCCACAAACAGGATGGGCGGCCAGTTTCTCGGCAGAAAACCTGCCGAGGTTTTCACAGACAACCCGGACAACAGGATGTCGGACGTCATTCCAGGAGATACGATTCTCACCTTCGCCATGCCACGGTGGAGATTCGACATCCTGCATCCAATCGATTTGGTCGAAGATGTCGCTATCGGTCACGGTTACGAAGACCTCGGACATGATGTACCCAAAGCTCCGATGACCGCCATACCACGTCCTGATTCACAAATTAGAAGGCGTATACGAGAATCGTTACAAGGACTTGGCCTGATGCAAATACAATCGCTCACACTCTCGAACGATTTCGACCAGTTTGAGGCTATGCGATGGCCTGCAATGGGTGATGTGACACGAATTACAAACCCGATCACCATTGAACACACTCTGCTTCGGCAATATTTGCTTCCCGGATTGTTTCGCTTGATGGCTTCAAACAGGCATCACGACCTTCCTCAAGCCGTCTATGAATTGGGCACAGTCGTACGAAACCACACAAACGGTGACCGGTTCGCATTCCTCGTAGCAGAACAAGGTGGCGGATTTGCTGCAGTACGTGGACGTATTCAAGCCCTCATGAGAGACTTAGGTGCTGCGGAATATTCCATTGAACCCCTTGGTGGAGATATGGGACCTTGGCTTGCTGGACGATGTGCAAAAGTGATTGTGAACGGCGAACATGTTGGCTGCTTTGGCGAAATGGATCCCGCCGTCAGCTCACAATACGAACTTAAAGTTCCACTCAACGGAGCAGAATTTGATATTCAAGCACTGCAATCGGTTCTTCCCGACCCGGTTTAAGATTGGTAAGGAACGTAGGTTCCATCGTTGTTCTTTTTGTGAGGGATTGGATCAAATGAACCGTCGCTCTTTTTCTTGTAGTGGTATCCATCCGTGTGATGAACCCATGTGAAGTTCTCTTGTGTCGTTGGTTTTCGTGTACTTGAGTCAACGATTCCTTCGTAAAACTGGGATTGCTCTTCAGCGCGTTTGATGGTCGTATCTCCGTTTCCAAAGAGAGATACTGCAGCCATGTAGTCATCCGACTTTCGATGGGATGAATCCGCAAGAGTTTCCTCGGCAGACCCCGAGTCCTTCCGATACACAATCGCTTGAGGTTCTGGCTCGTCCAGTTGCAGAGGTTGCTTCTTTTTACCAAAGGGCCAGAAAGGAGGCATACCACTACGACGGACTCCTGCTTGATGAAGACTGCGAAGGACGCATGATGCAGGAATTGGGTGAACTTCAAAGGGTGAATGGCTTGGACAGACTATGCGCAGAGTGTTCGTTGGGATGCTCATTCTGATGCATGTATTGGTTCCATTTGCCGGAGCCGTGAGTGATGCTTCGGCAACTGAGAGTCGCAATGCTGAACTGGACGTGATTGGATTAAATCCAGTTACAGTTCATCGAGGCGAATTGGTTGAAGTGCTGTTCACACTACACAATCTTGGAGATGTTGAAGACACATTTAGTTTTGATTTGGTTGAGCAACTTGATGGATTGACGGCCACTGGTTTACCGCACTCAAAGACGGTCGAAAGCGGTTACCTGCGTCAAGTCAAATTCAACATCTCTGCTGACAGCGATGCCGATTATGGAGTTTACAATCTTTCACTACGTTTCACATCGCTCAATGATGTGAACTGGAACCAGACTGAATCATTCCAAACGAAAATCACACCGTATTCAAATCTAAACTTTGGATCAAGTGGTGTTTCATCTTTCATCGTGTCCCCTAATACACGCACTTCGGTTGCCATGAACATAACCAACAACGCTACTTTAGAAGATGAGGTGACCTTCAATCTCTATTCCAACTCGGATTGGAATTGGGGTTGGACGATGAACTCAACAGATGGAGCAAACGCCTATGAAACAATTCAACCTGATTCGGTCATTTTCATATTTCTGTGGGTTGATGTACCTTCTGTCATTGATGGCTCACCGTTGTTTAACGACGGCCCAAGATTCCAAATCAGTGCTGTATCAAGTATTGACGGTGGTGTTGTGCAATGGTCTTTTGATATGCTCATGAGTCAATTCAAAAATGCTTCAATCGACCAATCTGGGCCAGATGCTGTGGTTGAACCCGGTGGTGTTGAAAGAGTTTCCATCGATGTACGTAATACCGGCAATTCAGCGAACTACCTCAACATCACCCTTGAAGCAATTGACGCTCAAGGGATTCCCATTCCCAACATCCCAAACTTTGACAGGATTGCATTCGATGGTTGGACAGTGGCCTTGTTTGGTGGACTTGAAGAAAACATTCTCCAACCAAATGAATCCAGAACCATCAAGATTGGTTTTCAAGCACCGTTAGAGTACTCAGGTGAAATCGATGTTCGAGTTCGAGTATTTGCTGGAGGCGCCATGCAAAATTTACGAACAATCGATGTCGGAGGATCCATTGATTGGGAACGAAACGGTAGCGTCCATCTTCGTACCGATGGGTGCCGTTCTATTGTACCATCTGAAACATGCAGTGCTGATATCGAAGTGTACAACGGCGGAAATGCTGTCGACTCCTTTGCGTATTCGATCACTCAAGTTCCTAACTTTGTTTCCGCTCAACTGATTCAGACCACAACAGAATTACAGCCCGGCGAATACGTGAACCTCACACTTGTCGAGATCACAGCAAACGCATCGGCATTGGCTTACGAACTTGGTGAGGTGGTCATTGAGACGTATTTCCTTAATTCGAACACATCAGTTGGGACATCACGCATTTCGGTTAAAATTGCACCAGTGATTCAGTGGAATTTTACAGAGGTTGTGGAGGAGATTGACAGGGATGGGAGGCTCTCCATTGCCATGACATTGAGAAATGAAGGGAACACTGCAGACGGTTTGCAGGTCCAATTGCAATCGTCACATTCCACGCCAATGTCATTCATACCTCCAAGTTTCGCTGTGTATGAACAAGGCATAGAGTATCCACGGTCCTTTGAAGTGAGTGATATCCCAATCGGATCCAACTTTACTGTTCGAGCATGGGTTGACCTTCCACAAGACCAAACAACCAACGGCACAGTGTGGGTGAACACTACAGTTCGTTCACAGTTTGAACCGAGTAATTTGTTTGTTCACACCAGCAAGGGAGATTATATCGGTGTGACTTGGCAAGAAGAAGTTGAAGAAGAGTCATTGGATGTTTTCGGCATGATATCACTCGGCTTTGATATTCTCAAAGCTTGGTCATTGATGATCGGTGCTGTATTGATCTCAGGTGTTGTCATCTACAAATCCATCGTTTCACGAAACATGCGTACTGCAGAACAACGTCAACTCGATGCGTTGAGTCAACCGAAACCGCAGCAGACTGCTGGTGATTGGATGAACAAGTTTAGTGCAAGTGAGCCTGAAGTCGTCAAGGAAACATCTGTACAAGTCAACCCGGAACACTTCAAGCAGGCCTTTCAAAAGCGTTCAGGAGAGTATAAGCAAGCCAGTGCTCCGGTCGATGCAGCATTAACACAAGCCGCCACATCGGTGCTTGAATTCCACAGTTCGAAGGATTTACTCTCTTCTGCAAATCCGCTCTTAAGAGACAGTCAAGTTGGAAAGACCACCTCACATGTTGCCGCAAATGAACTGATCCAAGAGACGCCACAGGCAATTAGGCAAGCAGTTCCGACCCAACAACCAAATGTTTCCCAACCGGTCGACGACGACTTTGATATCTGAAGTGATCGCATGTGGAATGTTGGTGTTGATGAAGCAGGTCGAGGTCCCGTTTTGGGACCTCTTGTTGTTGGTGCTGTCGCCCTTCCAGCCGACGATGTCCCCATGCTAACTGAACGAGGCGTCAAGGATTCGAAAGATTTGACGCATAAGAAAAGACTTGAATTTGCCAAGTGGTTCCATGAACACGCTGAGCAAAGAAATTGGCATTACTCACTCATCGTGTGCCAGCCTGAGCGAATTGACCATGCTGTTCAATCAACTGGACTCAATTTATTGGAAGTGGAACTTTTTGCTGAGGCTCTTGTTGAGATACGAGTAAACGTTCATGACTCAATTTCGATTTTGAACGATGCATGTGATGTGAATGAACAACGGTTTAGTGACCGAATAGCAGCTCGACTTCCAGACTGGCCATGGGCAAACTCAAGCATCCACTCAGAACATAAGGCAGACACAAACCATGCCATCGTGGGTATGGCAAGCATTTTGGCCAAGGTCGAACGTGATGAGGCGATACAACAACTGGCAGAAGAAATTGGTTCACCCATTGGTTCAGGGTATCCGAGCGACCCCAACACGAAGGCAGCACTCGCAGGTCTCTTGCGTGAAAAAACACCCCATCCATCACTCCGTTGGTCATGGAAAACCGTCACTCGAGCGTGGAATGAACTCTACGGCATTGACCCGCCAAAACGACCGTTCAGAGATAAGCATCAATCGACGTTGTTCGAGCGATAACCAATTTGATGGGCGAGCACTTGATGAAGCAAAGGTTACAGCGAAGGTTGAGCCCCATGACATGGACACCTGATGAAGAAACACTTGCAGCGTTCAGACACCTTGCTCTGCAAAATGCAATCGAGTACGAAGGTAAGGCTGCTCCAGGTTCCGTCATTGGGAGACTGATGGGCACACGAAGTGACCTTCGACCCCATGGAAAAATCATTTCACCTTTAATCGCAAAGGCCGTCGCTGAAGCAAACGCTATGGCTGCTGAGCAAGGCGTTCAAGCTCTGCAGGCGATTTTAGAACAGGAAGCACCTCATTTGCTCGAAAAACGAGAGAAAAAGGAACGAAGAGAAGGTTTGCCTGAACTCAAAAACGCTACGAAAGGAAAGGTTGTGCTTCGATTTGCGCCAAACCCAAATGGACCACTTTCATTCGGACACGCTCGAGGAATCGTCATCAACGGTAAGTATGCGGAAGAATGGGACGGAGAGTTAATTCTGCGTTTCGATGATACCGATACGGTCGTCAAACCACCCCTACCGGTAGCGTACGAGCAGATACCGGAAGAAGCCGAATGGCTGCTGGGATTCAAACCCCACAGAATTGTTATTGCAAGCGACCAAATACCTCATTATTACGAACATGCAGAAATGATGCTCCAGAGAGATTTCGGATATGTCTGCCAATGCAGCGGTGAAGCGTTCAAAGAGTTCAGAGTATCGAAAACTGAATGCCCTTGCAGAGTCAACTCAGTTGAATTGAACATGCAACTGTGGAACAAAATGCTGGATGGAACGTTCGTCCCTGGTGATGCAGTCGTACGGGTTAAAACGGCAATGGACTTGAAGAATCCTGCACTTCGGGATTGGCCTGCATTGCGGATTCAGAACACCGCTGAGCACCCGCACCCACGGATAGAAATCGGTTCAAAGTACCGTGTCTGGCCACTTCTCGATTTCCAAAGCGCTGTTGAGGATCATCTCCAAGGCGTAACACACATCATACGTGGCAAAGACCTCATGGATTCAACCCGCAAGCAAACTTTACTTTACGCCCACTTTGGTTGGACCTATCCCGAAACCATGTACTGGGGTCGTGTAAAGGTTCACGAATGGGGTGGTTTTTCAACATCACAAATGCGCAGAGATATTGAAGCAGGTCTGTTTACCGGATGGGATGATTTACGATTGCCAACGCTGACTGGGCTGAGAAACAGAGGAATTACTGCAGAAGCGTTACGAAACTTCTGGATTGAGTTAGGCGTCACACAAAAAGACATTTCAGTCCCACTGTCAACGCTCTACTCACATAATACGAAAAGCATCGATGACAATGCGCCTCGCCTGTCTTTTGTTCGAAATCCGAAAGAACTGGAACTGGTCGGCGAGCATCAAGACTTCATTGAAGTCGATGTACATCCAAATCACCCAAAGCTTGGAGCACGAATATTTGATTTGACCAGAAATTCTGTATGGGCAGAACAGGAAGACATCGAGAAGAAAGAGATTCGGTTGAAGGGTTTTGCAAATGTGGAAGTTTCAGGAGATAAAGCGAAAGTTGGCTCAATTGACCGTATTGATCGGCGTCCAATTGTTCACTGGCTGAGCGAATCCAATGCGGTCGACGGTACACTTTTACTCGCTGAAGACGGTGAAATTATTCGGCTGGAAGGGAAAATCGAAAAGCATGACTATCCAATAGGGACGATGCTGCAAATTGAAAGGATAGGATATGCAAAGGTCGTCAACGCAACAACCCTCGTATTCACACACTCGTGATAAACAGGTAAGAATATAATTCTGGGTCGCCACCACTGGTCAGTGATGACGATGGCAAAGACGGTGGCAGATTTAGACCTTGATGATGAACACATGACGATTGGCATTGATGACAGCATTGCTGAAGCATCAGGTCGTTTACTTACCATGACTGGTGGAATATTGGTCGTACTTGATGGAGATTCGAAGACAAAAGGCGTCATTGGTCATCGCCAATTCCTCAAAGCACTATCTGAGAATGTTGATGCAAACAGTTCGAAATGCTCTGAGTGGATGGAAATGGATTTTCTTGAAGTTCAACTCAGTGACACTCTAAAGTCAGTCCTTTCCGAGGTTCAAAAGCGAGCACCTCAAGCGGTGGTTGCGATTGACTCAAATGGAGAGTTTGCTGGCTATTTCTCACCAAGCGACTATCAAGAGGCGAACAGCCTTGTCAACTCGTTAAAGAATTTGAGCCTTTAATCAAGCTTCAATACGAATAACGCGTTGGCAACCAACGCAAGCAAACCGCAATGGACGGACCTGACTTTCGACAGGATTTGGCGTTGAGCACGCAGGACAATTGATCACGGGAGTCGTAATGGAAATTGCTTCTTCAATCAGGTGACCTCGCTTGCGAGGACTTGTCGCTGCAGTAACCCACCAAATAACAACCACAATTGCCACGCTCGCACCAACATAGACTGAGGGATAAGCAAGGAGGTGAATAACTCCGACCAAAGGAACAAGAATCAACTCGAGCAAAAGTATACCACGGCGTCGGCTACGTGAAAAGGAAAGGGCAAATACGAAACCAAGACTGAGTCCTAACAACACGAGCAAAGACAACACAGCAGGTGTCGCAGCAATTGAGCCAGTTGGCGTGATTTGGAAGGAAAAGTAGTCATCTGTATCAATGTTTGAACCATCAAGACTGAGCGATTCACCCCAAGGCAATCGTAGATGTCGGTATGTGACCTTGTCTGTTGACGAGACCTTTGGGAGGAAGAACGAGGTCATACCAGATGATGTACCTTGCAGCGAAAGTGAAACATCAGACCATAGAGGAATAGGTTGTGAAGTTATGAAGCCACCAATGAGTTTGATTCGGTCACCATCGTTTGGTGCATCATCGACACCAAACTGCATGATTGTTGTCACAACAATGGTAACTGGATGGTTCACAACTTGAGATTCTCCGTTAAGGTCGATATCGACGTCGTGATTTTGGAATGAAGTAAGGTCGTGGCCAAGTAAATCCTCCACTTCAAGACCAAGGCCTGTATTAAGATAATAGTTGAGAAGATTCGTACTCAGCAATTGTCGTTCCATCTCCATAATCTCTGCCTGTTCGATGTTACGACTGACGCGTTCATCATCAGAAACTACACCTGCATCAAAACTTTTCAAGACCAGTGAGAGCGTTGTCACCTCGTCGCCAATGTGGTCCATTCCCCACCGCATCCAAAATGCCATTTCTCCTCCGACTTCGATTTGAGTCGTACGGTCCATTTGGAGTTCTCCCCTCGAGTTTTTGTTAAGAGTGAAGGTCCCTGTGACCGCAATAGGACTTCCATCCCCATTTGTCTTGAGAGGCTCGTCAGGAGGATAATAAGTACCGGTTCCACCACTGGTATCAAATGTTTCAATTTCAAAAGTTGTGGAACCAGAAAGAGACTGACCTCCGGATTCTATGGTGAGGCGAGCCTCTACGCTTACAGTTTCTGTGCCGCCTTTGGCGCCTTGCCATGTCCAAGTGACTCGAACGGCACCGTCAGAACCGGTCTCGATTGGGTCACCGGAAAGTTCAGTTCCTGCAACAAAAATACGCAATGAATCGGATTTAGAAAGGAGGTCCATGCCCCAGTTTGAATCAATCAAAACAGAAAAATAGACATCCGAACCTTCAATCTCAGGTTCCATCAAAGTCATATCAAAAAGCGGTATTTCGGCATCGATAAACGAATCTTTGTCTTCAGACCCCCAAAAGAACTCAAGTTGGGCATCACCGGTTGGAATCGTGAATACAAGTGAACGAGCGGAAAGTGTAAGTTCTATTGCACCCATGTCAGAGATGGAGGTAGCATCAACATCGATATCAAAAGAGAGTGTTCCCGTTCCTTGCCCTAAAACCGAACTTGCAGGATCGTTTACTGCGATGAATGTTTGGCTACCAATCTTTAGCGATGCTGTGGCGTTGATTTGCGCGCTAGCAGCGTCTCGAAGTTCGTATTCAATCGAGACCTCCCAGGTGTTTGCCGGAATCGCTCCAGGCCAAACATTAGGCAGTACCCATTTCGCCACTGTCTCTTCGGATGCAACCGAACTTGCTATGATTGCTGAGGATGCTGAGTCAGAGGAAAGGTCTTGAGAAAAAGGCGACATCGAGCCTGCTGTGGCAGAACCAAGCAAATGCAGTGTCACCGATGCAGTGTCGCAACAAACCAGCGTATCTTCAGCCGTTGCTTCGCCCAAATAACCGTCTGAAAAGGGGGCAGCCATTGATGCTAGGAAAATCAGCACAATCAACAGTGGGCGTGCGGACATAACTTCACCAATATCAGCCCAGCGCGCATGGCACATAATAGAAGCGCCTTTTAGTGAACCAACCGTATCATAGTGCCTTCTCAAGAAGCGCACCTAATTCCTTCTCAAAGAGTGAGACAACTGCTTCGCCAACCTCGCCCTGTAAATCATCAGGAAGCAAGCGAAGTCCAAGGCGGGTTGCAGCTCGAGTTGCCTTTAATTCCGCATAGACGGTACGTGCCTTGGTATGGAAATAGTAGGCGACAGCCTCTTTAATTTCTGCTTTCAACTCGGGGTCTTCCTCGACCTTACTACGAATGTGGGTTTTGAGTTCATCTTTGACCAAATCACGGAATGCTTCGATTACGAGGTCTTCGGTTGACATCAAATCTTGAACTTGGTCTCGTATACTACCGGTAAGCAATCGTTCAATGGCCATGAACAGTCCAGTTGGTTCTCGGGTTTCAACCCGTCGATGGACAAAATTAGATTAAAAGTCCGGTTTTCAAGAAAATGTCTGCCAACTTCGAGGCATGGATTTTGGCTTTCCCAGCATCGTTGGGCCACGATTGCTCTGCAAGGTGAACTTGGCTCATCACATCGACATCAGAAGTACCAAGCATCAAACGATGCCATACGAGCTCTTCCAAGCGGGGTGTAGAAAGCGATGGATTTTGGAGGGCTGGAAGAAGAAGTTCGCTTAGCGCTGCTGAACGAGCCTCAGCATCCATTCGAGGCCAACCTTTCCTCAGCCGGGTGAGCATTCGCTCCGAAAGGTCAGGAATCATCCCCGAAGCTGGTGCTGGTACATCCGGTAGTGGAACCACTCTGAAAGCCCCCTCATCCCGCAGATGGTCACGCATCGAAGTGTGAATTGGATCAAAAGTAGTATCGAGCGCCTCACGAAGCCAAAGACCGGTTGAGGCAAATGGACGTAGAAGTCGTGTTTTTTGACCGTTAGGAGACAAAGCAGCAGCTAAGGCTGCGCACTGAGCGACGGTATCCAGTGCACCTCTGCGTTCCGATTGATTTGAACCTAAGCGCACGGTAACAGAAAGTGGAGTAATATGAATGAAATCAGTCTTAGGTAAGTCTTCAATTGCCCATGTATCCTCAAACGGGTCGATGAAAATAAGGAGGCCCTCAAGGGACGATTGCGGTTCTTGACGTTCATCACGGGGAATGTGTTGGTGAGATGGCAAAAACCGTCGCCTGTACGAAGTCCCAGTATCAAGGAAGGCCGATTCGAGCGTCGTTAAGGCAAGCAAACCTTGCAAGTCAGCCGGAGCATGGATGTGAACCATTTCAGCTTCTTGAATTCGTTGAGCATGACTCGCAATGTGAGACTGAATGTCCGTAAACGGGGCAGTTTGAAGCAAGTCATTCATGGTCTCACCCTTTGAATGGAAGAGGTGACCGTAGATGAAGTCTCACATCTGCGAAGAAGAGCGTAAGAATCACTCGACCATCAGGCGGAGTTCTTCACGCTTGTATCGCCAATCGGATGGCAAACGACCTTCTGACTTGTAATAGTTGGAGAGTCGGCGTATCTTAGCTTCAGTGATTTCAAGCGAACGCTTGTTGTGTAAATCTTTGTGGTTCCCGCTTCCAAGATGGTTGATGATACCGACTGCTTGTCGCATCAAGTTCATCAAGTCTTCAGGATAAGTTCCACCAATACTGTTCTCAGCGAGAACTGCACCGATTCTCTTACCGAGGACGAGCCGAGCGTTAGGTACTGCATGTTGGTCTCGAAGAATTGTGCCGATAACAGCTGAGGAATGACCATCCTTACCGAGGTCGATAACTAGTTGCTTTACCGCCGCAGCATCCGTGTTTGACCACTCTGGTGCTTCGCTGACATAGGGTTTACTCGACCCACTCTTTCCTTTGCGTGATTTGTACATCCGTGCCATAAGGACAACTCCAAGGAAAAAGCCGACTTGTCACCCCTTCTTAACCGCTCCGCTTCAACCAAGCGCTTTTCACCACGTCTCAACGCAGGATTGCGAGGTCAAGAAGGCCTTAATTACAGTCTTTGATGGGATTTTGCAAGACGTCCTGGAGTGTTCGGCCATTCCCATGCCGGAGCATGAGCGCGAGCCAACCCAATCACCGTATTGTCTTGATACACCAGGACATCACTTCCTGCACGTATTGATTTGTCATACGATTCAACGAGTGGTCCGAAAATGTCCCCTTTCCAAGCAATACCTGAATGGAGATGGACTTTCGGTAACGCATTGAGTTCATCCAACGTTGGAATGACGGCTTTGGGTAGCGAAAAGCCGCTTCGATCGATGGACCAAAGTGCCATCTGATTTTTATCCCGTTCAAGACGATACCGTGGAGGTTTACCACGAACTTTCATTTCGGCGAGCCATGAATCGGTGTTCATTTGCTTTCGAGAGATGCTTGCGAAATTGTCAAGCAAAATCTTCTCAGTACGTCGACCACGAGCGCTAAAGGTATCCACTGCGTCACGAACTGCTTCAGAAAGTCGTTCTAAGGCATCATGTGAGCCCGCAGAATCGCCTTTACGAGTATCGATGACATCAAGTGATTCGTGTTCAAATTCTATACCAGAATGATTGATGATTCGCTTGTAGTTGTGACGGTCAACCAAAACTTGGAACATGCGTTGAATTCTTGCGAGTTCATCACCGGTCCAATCACCTGTAACGGGGACATCATAGTGGCCAGCAGGCCAAACTTCCTCAAGATCTCTTGGGACCAAGCCAAGCGGTGATGTAACCATGACTTCGTGGCAAGCACTGGTTCCGATAGCACGAATGAAACGGCCATGGGATTTGGAAAGCCTATACGGTTTCCTTGCAGAGCATGGAAGCAAAACCAAAATGGTATCCAGCCCCTCAGGTGCAGTGTATTTTGTTGAAATATAAGATTCCCAATCCGCAATTAGTGGGTCTGATTGTACCGATGCAGAATGACAAGGGAATTTGAAATCAGATGCAACATGTGATGAAAGAAGGCCGGGAATGTGTTGGCACAAAAGGTCATGGCGGCGAAGGTGTTCCACCAACCTCGGACTGGTCAGGGATTGACGGTCTGCAAGAGAACGCATCTGGTCTGTTGCCAATGCACTGCGGACAGATGCTATCGCGTTCACCCAATGCGAAACCTGCTCATCCATACCAGCAGATTCATTCATTGATTTGACAATGTGCCGTGGTCCTTGTTCGGTCAACAGAACACCAGCTGCAGCCGCCTGCCGCGACCGTGAGAGATCGAATAAATCGACACCGAACCAAACAAGAACTGCCAAATTGTCCGGGCCCCCAAGCCCAGGTGTCCACAGGAGAGCACCTGGGAATTGCTGCTTCAAAATGGATATAGCTTCGACCAAACGCCCAGGCTGTGCTGCAAGTTGTACCGCATCAACAAGAACCACCACATCAGGTTTCAGTTCAGGGTCTGTGAGGCTTGCATCGTGATTCAGCCGCTGCCAAGAGACCGGTAAGACTTGAGCAGTACCTGCAACTTCACCTGCATCGGCTTCATCGAGCGATGGTGGCAAGACGTGTCCAATCGACACACTCCACGAAGGTGAGATGGCCGAAAAGTCAGGGGGTGAGAGTGGAAGTCTCGATTCAAAGTGGAGCGTTGCCGGAATAGCATCATCCGTTGATGAACGGAACGGAGCGAGATGAGGTTCAACCTCAATGTCTCCATCGAGTAAAACCAATGCAGGAGTCGACGATACCGGTTTCTTACGGTCTCCCAATGCCCACTGCCGAGCAAAGCGATAACGTGCAACAACGGTTCGACCCAGACCATCCTCCATGGTTGGGCCAAAAGCCATTGCTTCTTCAAGCATTGGACACGAAGAAGGGCCTAAGTTCAAAGAGCATACTTTACAGGGACATATATGGACGACAACATGTCAATGCGCCGAATGGGTGCTGGTGTACTCATGGCATGTCTTCTTTGCATTCTGTCGTTGGCACCAGTACCGTTCACATCCGCAGAGAGTGGAACGGATGATTCAGTCTACATCGACGGCAGAGTTGTCGGATACATGTCAAACGGAGTGGACAACCACTCTCGTCAGTGGAGCATCGGAGAAGGTCAATGGACAAGCCTCGTTCTGGAATGCCAGCAATGTTCTGCTGAAATTGACCTTGCTGGAGTCATCCACCAAGTTACCAGCAAAATCACCGTACAATCGAATTCAAATGGTACTGCAACACTTAATCTGTATTCACCACTTACAGAAACAGTACATTATTCCTTGATTGAAACCATCGATGAATCGTTTCCATCGGTTCGGCCAGCTCCTTCCGAGAATGTAGTGCAAAGAGATCTCGAATATTGCGTCAACGTAACTGAATGCATCCAGGCAACAAAAGGACACCTTGACGGCATTCCATTTGGAGAATATTCCTCACAACATTTTGCAACAGGTGTTCTCGAGGAAGTAGGAACTGAATACATCGCATTCAGTATGACAGGTGGGGATACTTTGGAACTGCAGGTGATGCATGCAACAAACGACATTGCTGTCTCTGTATACTACCAAAATTCATCTTCAGAAGTTCATCACGAATTGACTCTTGTTCAGCCGCAAGGGCTCAATGCATCGGAATCGGGAGAAAATGGCCTATGGCACTTTGATGAAACCGGCAGGGCACTGGTAAAAATCGACGGCAGCATTGCAAACACGGCCTGGGCGATTAAGACGATGCGTTATACCGAGAATACATCGCTCCAATTGATTGAGAATCCTCACGAACTGATACTTGTAGGCCACCACTTAACGTTAGCCACACTTGCAATAAATGAAACTCAAAAGTTCACGTTCCAACCGTTATACTTAGACGCGACAATCCGAATAGACCAACTTGTTGGAGCATCATGGATATTCGGTGATGAACTCAACATCAGTACAGACCCACCTTTCGTGTTTTATCCGTATCCAAACATCAGCGCAGTTCGTGTTCATTTGTTATCGCCGGTGCATTATGTTACAGTTCAAGTGGATGACTTTTCCGACCTTGACTCAGGCCTTGAAGCACCTTCGGTACGACCGTTGTCACGTCTCAGTGAAAATACATCATGGCCCATAATGAACCTCGATTCCGGACCGATTGAAGGTGAAATGACACTGTCCATACACGACACGGCTGATGTTTACAAGTTGGAAGTGAACGGTTGGTTCGAATCCAAACATCTCGTCCAATTCACGCTGGAGAGTATGGCCATCGAACAATTTGAGTTGGAGGTTTGGAGCATGGACCAAGATTCTTGGGAAGTCATTGACTCACGACGTAGTACGTTTAGCAACGGTAAAATTCAGGCATCGCTAGAACTTGGACCAGGAACGCATTTTCTGCGAGTAGCGTTGGTTGATGCAACTAACAGCACACCGCATCCATGGGGCGAGGACGCACCATCACTGACGTACCTTCTTTCATCTTCGTATTCACTTCTTGATGAAGGCGAAGAACCGTACTTCCCTCCAGATGAAAACGCCGAAAAATGGGGTGTTCGAGCTCGATTCTTCCTTGGCTCCTTATTCCTCTTACCCGTGCTATATTTGGGTGTGAGCCAATACAGGAATGCCAAAAGTGCTCGAGAAATGTCGACGAAATCTGAGCAGTTGGCCTGGTTTAAATCGCAATTGGACTCTGGTGAAGTGACACCGAAACAATCACGAGCAAATCTGACGAAGGCCCTTCAGACTGTGACGTTGCTCTCTTGGGATGAGGCAAACTCGACTTGGGGTAAGCCTGACCTTGATTACCGTACTGACAACGTCGCCATGGCTGTTTGGAAGTTAGATTCACGCATTGCTAAATCCGAGGGAGCCATTCCGCTCATGGTCGGAGTTCACATCATCGAAGGAAATTGGGACTTGGCGGCATTGCGGTTTGATGCACCTGTAGGACAACCATGGAATGTAGAACATGTAGAACCAAGATTCCTCAATCGTGGAGAAGAAGTCTTCCTTGACACCATGGTAAAGGGTAACCGAACATTCATCATGGCAGAACTTCATGGAACCGCTGCTGCTGTGGACGTTGAACTCAACGGACGTATGGACGGCAAACCAAGCGCCATTCGAGTACCTTCGACGCTTCGAATACTCGATTTAGAAGAAGAATGACCGAAGCAATTTGCCTCGACGAAATGCTGTTTGACAGCATGAGATGGAAGAATATTCAGAACTTAGGACGAACGGTAACGACCGATGTGTTTTCCAAGTCCACGACCTCATCAGAATCAGAGTCATCAAGGGTTTCGCCTTCATCAACGTCATCATTTGCCTCGACATCAATATTCAAACCCTTCTTTGATTCGAGTTTAGAGATCTGGTTTTGGAGCAATTCAAATTCGATTTCCAAATCTTCGACGACGTCGCGAACCGTCTCCATTTTGTCGTTAATACGAGATGCGAGTTTCTTCATCTTGCGTAGCACACGCTTCTCGGACATGAAATTGCGAAGTTACGAGAGGTTATGAAGACTTATGCGATATTTATCTCGCTAATAATCGGAACCTTGTCAGTTTCGTCGGTCACGTGCATCGTCTTTGATACGCTCCACGATGTCGTTCGGAGCGAGAGTAGATTTCAAATCTTGAAGAGCTTTTTTCGCCTTCTTATCGATTTTCTTTGGCATGTGAAGTTTCAGAAGAACAACTACGTCTCCACGGCCACTGCCGCGACTTCGAGGTAGACCTCGCTTCTTTACTTCAAGCGTATCACCCGAATTTGAATACGCTGGAATCTTAATGTTCAAGTCCTTTCCATCAACGTGTTGAATCGTAACTGTTGTGCCAAGCACTAAGTCCGAGTAACCCAAAGGCAATGACATGATCAAATCGGCACTTGAGCGTTCAAACCAAGGGTGGGGTTCAATATCGATTTCGATGAACAAATCACCATTCTCACCTTTACCTTGAGGTGCTGGCTCTCCTTTACCTCGCATACGCAAGCGAGTACCTGCTTCAGCCCCGGCCGGGATATTAAATCGAAGTGTCGTGGATTTGATGTCCTTACCGTTACCTCGACAATGGGAACATGATTCAACAGCCGTACTGCCAGTACCGCCACAAGTTGGGCATTCACGAACGACGTCTTGAACAAAAGGTCCGACTTGTTGCCGCATTCGAACTCGACCTTGACCGCTGCAATCTCCACATTCAGAGGTTTTACCGTCTTTTGCTCCAGTCCCATCACAGTGAGTGCAGGCGACCGGAAGTTCAACTTCGACTTCCTCAGTGCTGCCCGCATAAATTTTGAACATGTCAACGGTGTGAATCATCCGAATATCGGAACCTCGCCGACGTGAGCGGCGTGAGCCACCTCCACCCCCACCAAAGATATTGGAAAAGAAATCTCCGCCAAGAATATCTTCAAGGTTGATGTTGAAACCACCGCCTCCGAAGCCACCAAACGGAGAACCTCCAGGTCCATTATGTCCAAATCGGTCGTACTGCGCACGCTTTTCATCATCGGATAAAACGGCATATGCTTCTTGGATTTCTTTGAACATATCCTCAGCATTTTCTTCCTCACTCCGATCAGGATGATACTTACGGGCAAGGCTACGGAAGGCATTCTTGAGTTCTGCAGAAGTGGCCTGTTTATCCACACCGAGAACTTCGTAATAGTCACGTTTCTCAGACATATGCTCACCGAACAAGCCTAGGGGTAGTGAAGTCCTCTTTCAACATCACGCTCAAAATCCATCGCCTCACGCATCTAAACCGCAATGAAGACAGAACGGTTCTCCGACAGGTATAGGCGAACTGCAGCCTTTGCAGAGGTTACCTGCAGGAGGCGGTGCGGGAACGCTGGTTTGAGGTGCAGTAGCGAACTGTGCGGTATCCAACATGGCCATGTCTTCGATGCTACCTTGATTGGATACGGGTGGCGGTGAATCCCAAGCATAAGTGGTATCCATTTGACTTACAGGTACTTTGACATCAGTTATGCTGGTTCCCGAATCAGACAGAACCGAATCAATTCCTCCATCGTCACTCACGGATGTCATTTTCAGTTCAGAATCATCTTGGTTTGAATTCGTGCGCATTGGAGCAACTGGTCGTTGAGCTGTCACTGGTGCAGCAGTGGATGCAGCCCTGAGCGCTGATTGCCGACGTTCCTCACGGCGTGTATCTGCATCACCTCGTCCGAAAACCATACCCATAAAATCAAGAAAAGAATCCATCGGTGAAGCCTTACGCTTGGCGCCAATGGTTGAATGAACCTGTTCTTCACCGAACATTTCATTTCCCGAGACTCTGCTGTTTGCCCGCCGTACTTGCTTAGATTCCAAGAGTAAATCCACTTCGACTTTATCGTCTTCATGCAATTCCAATTCTGGAGATTCCATGTCTATATTGGCAACCTGGCTTTGCAAGGCCAATTTCCCTTCAGGACTGAGGTTACCATCAAGCTGGACATTGGTTTGCCAAACTCCTGCTTCTTCAGCCTGGTACACTTTCTTCATCGACTTCATCGTTTGCGAACGATGGTATTCGAAATCACGAACGGTCCGAGTTTTACGAAAAAGAACGATACCAAGAACAACTGCAATACCATACCAGACATACATAATCAGTGGTTCAACCTCAAAAATTTGGCGAAGGGGTGTTACCGCCAAGTGCACCGCACCCATTAACAAAAATGGCAATATCGCAACACCACGGGCTGTTACTGAACGCTCCTTTACCATGCTGAACACCGTTCGCTTTCATACAACACTCAAGTAAGTTGGCATAAATTGCTTGAACATATTATCGGTCTTGTGAAGCACGGCCCATTCGAATCAACCCATCGATAAGACCGACTGAAAAACTTGAATGAAGCATTACCAAGCAGATAGGGACCCCAAAAACCGAAGAAATACGTCTTGACTTCAGTGCACTTCGCAGACCTTCAAGCAAAAGGATCGCTCCATAACATGCTGGCAAAAACCCTGCAAGTGGAGTGCCAATTGCAAAAAGTGAAACGGTAACGATTGCGCCAATCCATGGTAAAAATTCTCGAAAACTTGCCCGGTTTGGATGCTTACGTAAAATCTTTGAACGCCAAAATCCGTATCGATGACCCATTTTCCACCATTTGCTCAACGTCGAACGCTTTACCATCCGGACGTGTGTTGCAGGGGTTCGAGCCAGAGTAAAACCGGCATTTAGGAGTCGCATTGATAGATCACTGTCCTGACTGGTGATGAAGTTTGTATCCCAGCCATTCACCGACTCAAGAGCCTGGCGTGAATGCATGGCAAACGCTGGAACCTGTGTAACGCCTCGAGATTTGAATCCATCGAATTGACCATTGCCACTGCCCAATGGAGATGTGAGGCAGCCTTCAATCCATGATTCTACCAAACTGTGGTGCCCTTTCCTTGGCAGCACCTTCACGCCAACACCGCCTAATGGTTTCGAATGCTCCTCTTCAAGTAAGTTCCATTCGTTGAATCGAACTTCAAGATGATCACTGTCGACCGTACAGTGGCCAATCATTTCGACGGTAAATTGTACGGAAGATGGTAGAATCTTTAGTGCCAAGTTACGGGCCTGAGCAACGTACTTTTCTGGGTTTGAATGCAATTCAATACGAGGGCCGTTGGTACGATGGCTCAAAGCAACCATACGTTCGACTTTTTCCCGTGTTGAATCCGTCGAACCTCCGTCAAGAACCAAAACCATATGTTGCTCAGCGGGCAAGCTCTGTTGGATAAGTGATTCGAGACACGCTTCGATGTATTTTTCTTCATTGAGCACAGGCAGAACGGTTGCAACCATCGGCCCTGAACCACTCATATGCTGCCGTATGTACGCTCACCTTTCACCTGTTCGCCAAAATAGGAGTTGAAAGGCATGTTCATGTGGAGGTGGTTCTTGGCAGGTCCATGCAAGAACCAATGCTGCGCCTCAATGGTGTCAATGAAAGCTTGCAGATTCGTATCGAAACGGCATTACGAGGAGCAGATGTCCCGCAAAGAGTCGAACTGGCCGTGCTCACTCTATTCCCTGAATTCCCCGTACCAAAACACCTTCAAAGCCCGCAACTCGGCCAAGCAAGCGACACGGTTTGGACAGCAGAGAATGTATCCCTTGCCACGTTCCTCAAACTGATGCATGAACAACGTATTCTCGATACTGCCTTGGATGCAATGACGGTTTCCTTTGAGGGCTCGAAAACGCAGTTTTCATTGCTCCGTCAAGCTGCAATAGTTGGTAAAGTCGCCTTCCCCTTACCAGGGGAGAGTCCGCTTGGCGGTCTAATCAATGTCTATCTCGAAGGGCAAAATTTGGGTGACTGGCTCGAAGCAGCCACATGGCACAAGGGTCGTGACACTGTTCCGCGCAGTATTCAAGATGACAACACAATGGGTCTCGACGGTGAAGCAGTTACTTGGATTTAGAGAGATAACCAGAATCTCTCATCCAATGAACGATGTCCTCGTCGCTTCCAAGCCAATCGAGTGGCGAGTCATCATCGATTCCCCTCCAAGCCAAAGCATCATGAGCAGTCCAAGAACTTGAATTCATGAGATTAAGTGATTCATCTGTTAATTCAACGGGTAGTATATTCAAAGCAATATCAAACACAGCTAACTCATGATGCCAAACCCCAAGGGAAGGCTTTGCAGAGACGTCCCACCCAAGTTCCTCCTTGAATTCCCTCACAACAGCTTGTTGCAATGTTTCCTCAATCTCTACTTTCCCGCCAGGGAATTCCCACTTGCCAGGATGTTTTTCGTGTGGCGCACGGCGAGCGACAAGATAACGGTCGTCACGTGTCAATAACCCCCCAACTACCGAAACAACGGGTCTGAAAAGCATGCGTTGAATTACTTCTTGAATGAGAGTCGAAGCCTGTTCTAACGAGCATGCTTCGAAGCCAGGAAGATGGATGAAGAGGCAAGGTTTTGAATCGATGTTTGGCATTGAGAGTGTTTGAAGGGTTCGATAAAGAGTTTCATTACAAATGAATGTGCCTGCATCCGTTGATAATTCCCACCCGTCACCCATTTTTTCTTGCTTCCAAGCTTGCACTGGGGCTGTAACAAGCAAATCTCCATGTTGAGAGAGGGGCTGTTCGAAAACTTGGCGTCCTGAATTGTCTGGTATTCGCATGGAGAGTATGTTTTGCGCACGGGTTTCAATTTTCGGCAAAGAGCACGATTCACACAGACCTAAATGGACAATTAGATCCCATTCCTTTCCTGATGAAAGGAGATTTGAGACCGTTGTTGAGCCCTTTTCATCGACCGTGAGAACCATTGTATCGAGAGTGACGTGAATGGGTTCCAATTCCCTCGCCCTCAACCTCGACCAAGGGTCTGGGCAAATGAAAGACCTCGGAAGAGAAGCGAGGACTTCCATGGAGATATTACGTTCATTGTTGCCGAACGGCTCGAATCCAGTCACAAGTACATGAGCCATGACGGTTCGTTGGCGTGAGGGTTTTTCATACTCTTGCCTCTCATCTTGCGTCATCTTGACAAACAAGTAGTGCCACGTCAATCCGTGGGGAGCATGGATTCGGCAGATGAACTATCACTGGACCCCGATGAAAATGACGACGCCATTTCCAATTTGAGGCCTGTACGACTCCTCCGAGAAATTTGGAAAGAATTTACTTTTGGAGTAGGCGCATGGGGTACATTGCGACCGCTCCTAACCGCACTCCTTGCAGCAGTCCCCTTCTTATTCCTAGGCCAACATGCGAATCGACAGCATAGAAAGGCGTTTGACTGGTCGCTCTTACAGATTCCTCTGGCATTGACCATCGTGCTATGGATTGGACTGTGGCTCTATTCCATCTTTGATGCGTGGAGAGCAGCAACCCAATTGAGTGCTGGACGAAATGACTAAGGCCGCCATAATTGGTCTGTGCAGGTAATGCTGCCATCAGCAAGACCCGACAAGTCGTTGAGGTCGTCGCTGTCAAACTCTGTCGGCAAATCATTGTCAAAGAAGTTTGCAATACTCGTGGATTCGATGGCCCAGTACATGACAGAATCTTCGTTGTTTGAATGCCCCGGATGTGAACTGTCTTCGTGGTCAACTGGCGAAGTGTACACCGTATTTACCAATCCCAAGAGATGGCCAACTTCGTGAACCAGAACACTGTTCTCAATCTTCTCCGCTGATGGACGGCGGAAAATATTTTCAGCATCATCGATGGAATCTTTGAAAATCGCCACGGTCGAAGCATCGACTGCGACGCCAAGAACACTGGTATCGTCGTATGTTCCGGCTGGGAACAAAACTTGCCAAGTAAGTGTTGCGCCTGTTTGAGGGGAGGAACTTTTCGCCTCTTCTCCTAACTGGCGCACATCATTTGCGGACCATACATCATCGATAGCAAAATCAGTTTCTGTGAACACCAAACGTATCCCCATCGACTTATCACACACAGATTCAAGCCGTTGTTTGAGCATATCCGTCGATGTTGATTCGGGCAAATAGCCAGGTTCGTAATCGATTTCCACAACCATGGAAGTGTATTTTGAACCGTCCAAACAGGCAAGTGTTAAGCTCCCAGGAATGCCTCGGTCATCAGATATCCCGAGTATACTGTCGCCGCTTAAGCAGCCAGATAGAGCGGGTGTAAGAAGCAAGATTAGCATGCCAATTCCAAGACGATGGAGTCTGCCCATAGTTTGCCGTAGTGGTGGTTATTTTCAAACCATTGCTTACCATTCTTCAGGTATTTCAAGCGGTGAAAATAATTGCCCTGGGCTTTTAGCATTGGAAAGTTGAGTGCGCGAAAGTGCCTCCCAAGGCCGTAAAGCGATCAAACCTTCCGCTAATGATGCATCGATTTCGACCAGTGTAACCCGAATAAGCGTTGCTAAAATATCCATTCGGTCTTCATCTATGATTTTGAAGACTTTCTCCAAATCAAACTGGAATCCGGATTCATCTTCATCAGCGGTATAAATCGGCCACGGATGGGTGACGGTTTCTGGGAACTCTTGTTGAGTTGCCGTTATGTGTTCATCAAGCGAACGAGACAGTCCCGCAATATGCTTGCTAAGAACAAGACTGACTTCAATGAGGGGCATGTTGAGCTGATTGATTAAATTCACCATCCGTTCTTGCAGGGTCACCATCCCCGCAACAGCCGAATTGTTTCCATCGGACATGTCAGCAACTCACTTCTTCATCGATTCGACGTATTGCCAACCAAAATGGTTCCACTGATCGAGGGTCCATCCTTCTGGAAGACCAGTTGGTGGGAGTGGCGGAGGGGCTTTTACCGGCGCGGCAACTGCTGGTGCAGGAGACACCGATGGTTGAGGTAATGTCAAACCACTTGGTGGCGGTAAGTCTTGATCAATTGCCGGAAGCATCTTTGAGGTTTGAAGAGATTCAAGGACTTCTTCCGTTTGGTCTTCCACACCTGCATCTAATTCTCCTTCCCGGATTCGCCTGTTCATCACTAACAGCCACATCGCCATGCTGAGAGAAAGGAGAGCAACGATGTAGAGAACGATGCTAAAGGTTCCTTCTTGGGCTTGCTGAACAAGCGCTTTGCCATCACGAATAGTCTGTTCTTTGATGAACAGTGGGTCGAGTGATGTACGGTCCATTTCGACCTCATCCACCAACACTACGAGTCTGAATTCAATACTGTCACCAACATCTGCATCGGCAATTGTAGGTAGAGACCCTGTCAACTCGCCACCCGCTGTTGCTACAATGTCAACCCGAGCGATGTTTTCCCAAAAGCCACCCTCAACAGCACGTTGAAGAACGAGGGATACGTCACCTTTACCGCCTAGATTTCGAACCTCGAAATCAAGGTTGACTGCTTGTTGTGCTATTGGACTTGGGTCGTCCCATGAGAAACTGCTTGTTGCAGCATTAAGGTCAATACTTGGGCCGAGCAAAGCCAATGACCATGACGCAATTGGCTCGTAAATAGAATTGCCAGTGGTATCGAACGGATTACCTGCAGAATCGGAACCTGAAACCCAAACATCAACCATGTAGGATGGCAAAAGTGTTGTTGCCCCTGCATCGGTCAAATCAAGATTACCGGTCCAGAAAAATTGCTCGCCAAACGGAGTTGTATCGGGTAAAGGTACACTACCTCTTGAAATTTCAGCCTCTCCGGCACGTACACGATAGTGAATAACTGCAGGCTCGTCGAGATCAAATCCGTAGTTATCCAATGTCTCAAGCATAACCAGCAGGTCACCGCATGCACCAATGGAAAGCGGGGAGCCTGAATTGACTTCATCCAAAGTGATGGCGGCAATGGTAGGACGGGTACTGTCAACAGCCAAGCGTACACGCTGAGTTATGGAAGTTTCATCCATCGCAAAACCGGGTAAATCACCCAGATCGAGTTGTAAATCAAGATGTCCTGATGGTACAGATGGAATCAACAAGTCGAGACTAAATTCACCATCGTCACGAGTTGAGGTCGTCCATGTATTGTCGTAGTCTCCAAAAACGACGTCAAAAGCACCGGGTGGTGCAGGTGTTTCGTCTTCAGAGAAAAGAACTCGGCCATTGACGCGAAGTGCTTGACCTGCACCGATGAGAGTTTCATCAAAATCTGAGTTGTAATGATTCGTTCCATCACGGAGCTCGACTGCTCGAATATGGCCTTCCATAGTATCAAACCGGAAATCATTATCAAGGCTCCATGCATCGTTTCCTAGCCCTTCTTTGGTTTCAAAGCATGGAGTTACTTCGATGTCATTGCAGGGCAAATCGGTCACCATTATTTTTGGAGTAATGAGACTGGTACCGTCGGTATCAAATATTTCGGGGAACGTCCAAGTAAGTTGGAAACGTGCTAGAATTTTGATGAGGTTATTATCCGTTTCATCCAAACTCACGCTTGAGTACAGATTCGAGACTGCAATGTTTGCTGAGCCGGACTCCATCACTGCGACTGGTAAACCATCATGACCCTTTGTCAGGGAGATGAACAAAGAACTTTCATCATCATCATAATCTCCACCAAGAGCCAATTGAATGTACTGAATATCTTCCCAGCCGTTTCGGTCAGAGAGTACGATTTGTGCTGTGTAAGGAATGCCTGGATGCAGAGGAGCCGAATCGTCGTGGCCGAGGATGGTCGAATTGTCCAAATCAAGTTCTGGTTCAAACTCAACTCGGATACGGTAGGTGCCCAAATCGTTATCCCAATCAGGTTCAGTTTCGCCAGGTACGTAACCACATGCGGTATTGCTGTCTGGGCAAACTGGCCCACCACCCATTGCAATAGCGTTATCCTGGGCGTCTTTGCCTGTGATGAAATATGAAACAACTTGACCATGTTGAAGCATTGAGTCATCGATGAGTCCTTCGAAAATATTCAAACCTCCGGTTTGTGTATCCGGTGAATTAAGCACTTTCAATTCATATTCGTTTGAATTCGGTAATCCATCGAAATTGTAGTCGCTGCAACCAATCGCCTCGCTGGTCTTGCACCCAATCCAATAGTTGAGGGTAATCTGACTTGGAGGGTCTACAGAGTCTTGAATCACGACGCTAAGCCCTTGACCACCGGGGGCAGGCGGACCTGCGTGGCGTTCTGTACCGTCCGCTGGAGTTGAACCTAAGACCAACGGTGAATTACCGTCGAGTACCAGTCGTATGGTATTGTATCCTGGGTTAGTGAACATCGAGCCGTTTTTCAATTCTATTGCTTCGACGTAAAATACCATTCCACCCGGTGCAGATTCCATTGGTGAAGTGATGGTGATGTTGTAAGAACCAAAGGCCGGATTTTGCTCACGTGCTAGTTCGATCGGCTCGCCAATCGGGTCACCGTCATAAGTTACGTTTTGACCTAAGATACGGAGAGCAAATTGGCCACCCAATGGAGTGAGTTGTGAGTCTTGGAAATGAATGATGCCTGTAAACGAAATCAGATAGCCTCCACGAACCCAATCTTGGGAATACAGTTCTCGACCGGTTTCTTCGTACACTCGAAGTCCGTCGAGTTGAATATCGTTTTCGACAATCATGTCCAAAGAATCAGTCTCCCAAGCAGCGACTGCCTGACCCAAGTCATCATGAACTGAAATCAGTGCCTGCAATTTACTTTCGTCATCCCATGTCCAGTTGACGGACATTGGCATACGGATTGTGACCAAGCCGGTTGGGTCCATCACAGAAGTGCAGTTGGCAACATCAAATTGGACGATACCGTCCGCATCGCTGACGACCGAGCATGTGTCACCCCGTTCCCATTCAAAGGCGGGGTTTTCACCGTATGAATTGTCGAGGGCAACAAGAGAACTCATCACTCGGTCTACATCATCGCCTGGTGCTATTCGGACATGCAGGTTCCTAAATACGCCGTCTGGAGAGATGACTCCACCCTCGATTGATGCATCAATCGCTCGGGTTTGCATCTTGTATGCAATATCAATGTTTGAAATTTTAACTCGGCCAGAGGTTGCTGCTTTGATTGCGATTGGAATGAGAACATCACCATCACCGTTCTGAGGAATGAGGGTGTTAAACGCTTGAACAAGCGTTGGTTGGAACTTCACTTCCGAATTGATGAGCGACATATCACTTGCAACTACAGAAGATTCATTCAAGAAAAGAACCGACTCCCAATCCCAAACCAAATCGTTACCAATATCGATTTTCGGTCGGTCAGGATATCCTTCCTCGTATTCCATGGTGAGCGAATCAATAAGCGGCGTCAGCGTAGCATCCGATGTCGTCATACTAACAGCGTAACGAATGGTATCGCCTGCTTCTGTCGATGGGAAACTCACTTCTTGGTTGTTCAAAGCAGGTAGCCAAGACGAGCCGTTATCGTTCGAGACTTGGACGAGAATCGAGGTTCCGGCGGGAACATCTGCTTGCCAATTGGGTCGAACTTTGCCGACTTTTGTACCGGTGACTAAGGGGGTTGAAGTCCAACTGCCAGAAGTGGTGTATTCTGTAGCGTACTCGACATCAACCCACCATGAAACTGCAGTTGAGCCAATGAGTTGGGCTTTCCAAACAAGTTCCTCACCAGGATAATCAAAATGAATGGTCGAATTGGAAGTTACTGGCTCCCAATGCGTGCCGTTGTCAGCAGAAATCCAATAGTCGACACGATCTCCGATGGATGCTGCGGACCAATAGGTCTGAATGTTCGCAGCAAGCACGGGTTCACTTGAGTTGATTACTGGGCCGAGCCATGTGGTTGTGCCTGGTGCAGGTGTGGTCTTAAATTGCCAACCAGTACCGTATTCACGATAGTAAAGTGTCGAAGATGACCATGTCGAATAACCACAATCTGCGGTGACAAAACGTGACCCGTCATATTGCAGCCCATAACCAAGTGCAGAAAGGAGACGTGTACCCGCTTGTGGAACAAGAGAAGATGAAGAGCCAGATATTGTCCACGCTTCGAGTTGATCCTTATCTTGGCTCGTCGAGCCTTTTTGACATCGCATGAAGAACGTTGTTTCGTTCACTTCCAATCCGCGAACTTGTTGCCCGGTCTTACCGCATTCCCAAGAACTGCCAGAGGATGATGAATACGAGTACATGTTATCTCCCCGAGTATATGTCCCGTCAGGCGTATTGCTGAATGTATAAGGGACAATTCTTCGCTGTGCATTGTGCACAATCCAAACATCTTCTGTTGTGCGATCGTAGGCGATTGCGGTATACTCAGAATATTGAGGTGAAACATCGTACGAATCGATACAGGTCCAAACGTCGTCCCGAGAAATATCCATCTCTAAGACCCGGTGGTATTGTGTAGGTGCGGAAGAGGAATAGTGGTATTTGTATCCAGACAAGATGGCGAACATTCGCTCATCGTCGGTAATTGTCCAGTCGCGGAACCCATAGTTCGCATAGTAAGTACTCGAATGCAAATTTGGAAGAGTGCATTGAGCTTGGTCTAATGTAATCACGGATTCTTTCGTAGCATTATTTGGATAAAGTCGATGGACAATGTTTTGGAAGGTCGAAGAACTCCATGTGGACATGAACAACCAGTCGTGATGCTTCAGTACAGCACCCTGACTCTGCTTGTTAAAATTCGACGAAGTTTTGAGAACTTGTTGAGAGAATCGGCTTTCCGTCGAGTTGGATGTATGGGGTTGTCGAACAGCGTATGAGCCGTTATCGAGCCAAGCATCAGAGGCTGGATTGACGGTTTCGTCGAAGCCGTGTGCAAAGAAACTGGAAGAACTGTTCGCCAAATCAAGGCTCAAATCGCCGCTTCGCGAATCGGTTGAGGAAGCGCCTCCTGCAAACCATTCATCACGGTCGTCGGTTACGGTTTGGCTCCAACCAGTAGCCGATGCGCCCGATAGTGTCATCGAGACTTCGGTCACCAATGCACCCTTCGGCAATGAGATTTCAGCACCAACGTCTGGATTTGCTCCCTGGTACAACGCTACATACTCCGTGGAACCATCACTGAATTCGTAAATGTGCCGTGAAACGCCTGCAGCGTCGGCAGAACCTACGAAAACTTCCGCTAGTGGTCCCATAGGTGAAAGGACCATGATGAAAAAAAGTACGAACATAATGCCGCGCCCATTCGAAAATTCGTTCTGCATGTCTGCTCCCCGTCCTACCACAGGCGCTATGGCCTTTGAATTATACCCCTACAGGTTCGGTCGAAATCATCCAGTTTGACGAGAATCATATCGGAGAGGGGAAGAGTCGCCACGCACTCCGTCTTCTTCATCGTCGTGAACTTCGAACCAGTCTACCATCCAATCGCCGTCAGAGTCCCAATTGGTTGGGTCCGTCCCTTCAGCTATGTGGTCGTTATCATAATCAAGGAGGTACCAGCCGAATTCGTGCTCGCCGACTGAACGCACAGGGGCGGTATCAGGCGAACCAACGTAGTAGATTTCCCACGCATCGGTACGGTTTCCTGCTAACAGAACTTCATCGTCCCCTGAATCAAGGAGGAGGAAGTTGGTGTCTTTGTCGTCAACAATATAGGCAAACCGTATATCATTGCCGAACGATTTGTCCATTTTGAGGTAATTTTCATTGCTCGCACCTGATGCGTCAAGTTTCAACATAGCCGCACGCAATTGCCACCATTCCAGAACAATTTCACCATCGTAGATAAGTCCACTGAGACGGACTGCATTCGGTGACGAAAGGTCGGGTGTCGTGATTGCATAGAATTCTTGGAAGTTGGTGTACGGCTCATAGACGCAACCGGCACCTGTGCAATCCCAGTTCCCGTCTTGGTCGGGGTCAAAATTTGCATCGAGAGGATCTGCCGGGTTCATGGTGAACCAAGTAAAAGACAAGTCAGGACGCGACAACACCCCGTCAACACCTTGCTGCGAAAGTGGAAGGCATGAATTGGTGTCAGTCGTACATGCGCCACCTGTGGCCGCATCAATCCATACCACTCGTATTTGCATGAAAGTGCTGTAATTGTCGTTATCTTCATTCCATGCCTTTGCATATTCATACCAATCCGGAAGCATGTCACCGTCTGAATCGTTATCACTCGGATTGATCCCGTACTTGAACACCTCGCGGCCGTCAGAAAGATTGAAATCTTGTTCGTGCAAAACGACTTGACCGTTGGAGACCACAGTCGTATACGATACACTGTCACCGTCGGAATCGTTCAAGTCTGGTCGTGTTTGGTTGTCCCATTCCATCCAGTTTGTGAAGGGTAGGTCTCCAAATCCAGATTGTACAATTGCTGAGTTTGGCGTGAAAACACGGCTGGACCAAGTACCCTGTTCTGCGGGTTGGTCAAACGCAGAGCGATCATACCATCCATCGTGATCTCCATCATAGTTGACATCCCAAGGATTGAGGGGATTTGAAGCCCAATGATTGATCGTTGTCGGGTCATCCATTCCGTACAATGCGTAGCAATATTCCCAACCATCTTCGATACCATCCGAATCAGAATCGGTGCTCGTGGGGTCTGCAATACCGAGTAGAGTTCGATTAAAATTCTCCTCGTTAAATTCATTGATCATCAGCATCCTGTCCGTACTTTCCTGGTTTTTGGAGGCAAAGTCGATGTACAACGCTTGTTGAGCCTGTGCGGAAGTAAATCCGAGTTCCTCTGTATACGCTTGAATAGCGTCTTCGCCAAAGTCGATTAGGCCTGCAGAAGGAGGAACTGAGAATCGTTCACTGTACTTTCCGTACGTCCTCGACTCCCATTCTCGTAAATTTGAAAACCGTTCGTCAACAGAAATGTTACCATCACCATCGCAATCGAAACTATCGCCGTCTGTGTCGAGGTTCACATCGCTATCAATCAGTGGATTCATACTCCAACGGTTTTCTTCCAAATCCCATTCAGTGAACCAATACTCAAATCCGTCGTACATACCATCGTCGTCAGTGTCAGGGTTGGTTGGATCGGACATACCCAAAAGCGTTGATAAAATTGCGTTGGGTGGTACTCCAGCTTGCCAATCATTGAAATCAGTGAGGAGGCGTTTTCCACGGGTTTCTTTGGTGATGAGCATGTTGAACACACGTTGTGCCTTTTCAGTCGGTTGTTGAACATCACCATCGAGGTGCAATAATGGGGCATCAGAAGGATGTTCCACACCGTTCTCTGGATTCTCAACAGCGATTGCGAATTCTTGACTGTCAGTGAGGCCATCACCGTCGCCGTCGAATAGACCGTCACCTGCAACCAATGGATTGAGAGTCCAACGGCCAGCACTGATGTTCCATGAAGTGAATAATTGTTCGATTCCGTCAATCATCCCATCACCGTCTGTATCGACATTATTCGGGTCCGATGTCCATCCGGAGAGGTTGATTTGGTCAGATTCAATAAACGAGCCAAACGAATACTCAACGCTGTTACCAGGCCATTGTTGCAAAGCAAAAGCCGAGCCAACTGTGGTGACGAACCATTGAGGAGATGAACGGTTTTGGTCGGTTTCAGAATATTCAGGTGCAATGGAGTTGTATTCTTCCCAGTTCGCCATTCCATCATCATCTGCGTCTTGCCAACGGTCCGAGGAATCCAATGGATTCAGCGTCCAAGCGTCATCGAGAATATTCCAGCGAGCAAACCAAATTTCCCATCCATCCGGCATACCGTCAGCGTCAGAGTCGGCATTCAATGGGTTGGAAGAGCCGACGCTTGTGATCGATTGGAGGGCGGTTACTGAACCAGATGCCCGGTCGCCAAACGATGCTTCAGGGGCACCGTTGAGGCTGATGTTGGTGAACAGGTCTGTGGAGAAACCGTTCGGCAAAGCCTCACCGCCAAAGGTTTGGTTGCCGTTGAACAAGTCAGAGCGAACGTGAAATTCAAGATAGTTTACGAATTCCTCATTTTCTTCGAGTATTCCGTTATGATTGATATCGTATCCATCACCATCGGGATTTTGGAACAAATCAGAAGCATTGAGCGGATTTACACCCTGCCGTGATGGGTCCCATGTGCATGAACCCCCGGATTCCCAGCCATCAGGTAAAGAGTCTCCATCGGAATCGATGTTGTTCGGGTCTGCTTCAAACCATTCAAGGCTGGCGTTAATTGATTCTCCGTGAGATTCATACAACAATCCGTCAACTGCCGCACTACGGACCACAGACCACTGATACTCGCAAAGATTGGGCAGCCCATCGCGGTCTGCGTCCCAATTTGCATCAGCAGCACGGTTGGGGTCCAAGGTCCAATTGTTGCCTCCAGTAAACGAGGAACCGATCCATCTTCTGTGCTCAATCTCCCATCCATCTGGCATTCCGTCCCCGTCACTGTCGAAATTGGTAGGGTCAGTTCCACGGTCGCTGCTTGACAATCCGAGATAGGTCGCATTGGCAGCCTGACCTGCTGCATCATCGCAGATGTACTCCATTTGGACAGAGTAATGGCACCAAAGGTTGGATGTTTCATAGAAGAATCCGAAGTATTCGCTTCCATCACCTAATCCATCACCATCGGTGTCACCAACTTTCGGATTGGTTGAGTTGTAGCCGTTCAAAGACTGAGATACAAATCTGTATTCGTCGAGGTTGGTCCAAAGCCGTTCAAGGAATCCGTCGTCGGCTTGGTCTAGATCAAGGCCGTCGCTGTCTGCATCGAACAGAGAATCCCACGGATCGGTTGGATCAAGGCCATTAGCGACTTCCCACCCATCGGGCATTCCGTCGTTATCAGAATCATTCGCTCCTGGGTTGATGAGCTCGATGTTTGCATATTTCCCAGGTGAAGAACCGGTCAAAACGGTTGTGTTACCGTCGAGTAAAAGCGACTGAATCGTGACAATTTCACCATAAATGGTTTCTTGCGCTTGGTAGCCATAAACAGCAGAATAATCTCCAGAAATTGCCCACATGCCTTTGATTGAACCGACCAAGATTTCGTCACCGGTCACATGTAAAGAGTGGATGTTGTTGTATTCTCGCGTATATCTGCCCTCAACACCGGGATGCTCCAATAGACCGCTATGAGAAATGGAATTCTCTACTAAATTCAACATGTGAACTCCAGCAGGAGTTCCAAACCATAAGACTTGAGCATTTGCCGAGTTTGGACCATCGAGAATCATCGTTCGAACCTCAGCAGGATTTGCGACCATTCCTAACGAGAGTGAACGCAGTTCATCGATGGAAGTTGGGAAAGGAGTGGTTTCGGGGGTATAGTAAAATCTCCAATTCGGTTCAAACTCATCCCGAGCAGTCGTAGTTTCTGCAGTAAGTAGACCTCGGTCCGTTCCAACAAAGAGCATGTTTGCGCCACCGCCTGCTGGACCGTGAGCCAATTCAGTAACCGATGCATTCGATTGGCGCAGAGCAGTCTCTAAATTTTCTGAAATTGGATTCTGTTCTATGATTTCACCCGAAGAAGAAACTTCGAAAACCGAACCATCACCGGCATTACCCAATCCGAGTAAGAGTGTGTTTTGACCGTCGATGTTGAGCATGGTGAGAGCAGAAAGCTCGCTGGAAAGCGACCATGACCACGTGCTCAAAGGCCCAAGATTTCCATCAGCTTGGAGTGGTGCTACTGCAAGACCTGCGCTGGTTGCAACTGCAAGTGCGAAGATGGAATCATCTTGAGAAAGGAGTAACGATGAATGCAATTCGATTCCCTCCGGCATCCAGTGGTCGTAACTTACCATTTGCTCATAATCAAAGACGGTAAGGCCGTATTTCGTAGTTGCATAAACATGTAAATTATCTGTATCTAAATCGCGTAAGTCGTAATGAATCAAACTCATTTCATCGGCAGGGGCGTCAAAACTGAGAGGCATGTATTCGACGCTGTCATCCTGCGTACCAAGTAAGGCCGTTTTCATACCCGGGAGGACAGAGTTTCCGTTATCGTTGTGAACAAAATATTCCTCGAGCGTAGAGAGCGATTCACCAAGAGCCAGTGCGGTTAATGTTCGACTGACGTCCGGCGATACGCCCCCATCACGGTTCGCGTCCCAACCGTCGTTGTCTGGATCGAGTAAAGCATTTGTTCGATTCAGAGGCTCAAGGCCAAAATGAACTTCCCAGCCGTCCGGGATTCCATCACCGAAAGAAGGGAACAAGCGACGGATAGAGAACCCATCCCAATGGTAACGGTCCGAGTCAGCAAGCAGAGGGTCGGTGCCGAGCCAAATATCTTCATCGATGACCATGGTTGCGTTTTCAGTGCACGCAGAAAGTAGATTTTGGAATGTCGCATTGGCCCCAGTTGGAATGAACGGCCAGTTTTCAAAGACTGAACCTTCTGGCAATGTGGCTGAGCACCAAAGTCCATCCAGTTCATTTGTGTGGTTTACAGGTGCTCCTTGGATGTATTCTTCAGGCGAAGAAAATCGTTCCGTTATTGACAGAACTCCATCTCGATTGACGTCGAAACCGTCTTCATCAGGGTCGTCGTACAAATCCGAAGCATTGAGAGGGTCAAAGGTGTTGCATTCGTACTTGAACGTAAATACATTGTAGCCACCAACACGTTCACACATGTAGGCTTCGTAGCCATCAGGCATTCCGTCGCCATCGGTGTCTGCGATTCGAGGGTCGAGGTATGAGCGCTCTCCTTCACCATCCACCGTACCAGTGAGTCCACGGGGAAACCCGGGTGCTGTACAATTCGCCGGATAAGGCCAACAATATTCTTCTGTAGCATTCAAGCCGTCTTTATCAAGATCAAACAATGCATCTGACGCATCGTTACTGTCCAATCCCTCAATCGAAACAGCGCGGCCATCGATGGCACTCCAATTCATCCATTCCTCGAACAGATTTTCGTGGACGTCTGGGATTTTATCTCCATCGGTATCCGTTGAAGGAGGCTTGGAGCCATCGGTCGTATCCGGATGAAGGTTTGAGACCGAAGACACAGCAGGAAATTGGGACATGAAAAGCAAACTTGCAACAACAGCAAGGGTGGTTAGAAGAGTGGTTATACTTCGTCGCATTTGGAGACCAGCCTACAAAGCATACGCTTCGCATGTGTGCATGCTTCTCAAGACACTTATGAGGATGATGGAGCGATGTTCGGACAGAGGTCAAATTATGAACGGTTAAATCGTCACTGATTTGCATCTCCAATTCAAATTGGAGAAGTACGTTTCTTGAGAGAAAGTGTACCGTTGCAACCCAGACAGGCGGTGTCTTCAAAGGCCGCTCGCGACCAGTAGGCTTCGATTGAGATGACAATGGTACTCACGCACCTTGGAACTGGCAGTCGCGGAAATGCGACTTTGCTAGAGACCGAGCATGCCAAAGTCCTCATCGACCAAGGCTTCAGCGGCGCACAGTTGGAAAAGCGACTTGCTCGTCTTAACATACACCCAACTGAAATTGATTTCATCTTCATTAGCCATCACCATGGAGACCATGGAGGTGGCGCACTGGTCGCCCAAAAGCGCTGGAAAATGAAAGTCCAAGCCAACCACAGAACTGCAGAAGAGTTGGGGCTTCAACCTGAACTCACTCATTACTTTGATTCATTGGACCTGATTAAAGTCAGTGATGATTTATCAGTCCTACCTGTCCCTGTACCTCATTCGGGAGCAGATAACGTGGCCTTTGTCGCAAGCCATAATGGCCAACGAGCTGCGGTCATCACAGATCTTGGTTCATGGACCGATGAATTGGTGACGCATGTACGTGGATGTGAACACATTGCCATTGAAGCGAATTACGACCATAACCGCCTGATGAATGGGCCTTATCCATTCTCGCTTAAAGATCGAATCAGTGGTCGTGGCGGGCACCTTTCAAACGACCAAACTGGAGAATTTCTCGCGCAAGTTTGCACATCCGCTACTCGTAGTATTTCCCTGACGCACTTATCGGAGAAAAACAACCAACCGCATCTCGCTGAATCTACAGTTTTGTACCACATCGATGAGATCTTCAGCGGGGATATTTCCATATCACTCCAAGATGGGCCTGAGAACTCACACTACATCGGCAAAACTGTTGAACAATCCGAAGCATCACACGTTCATTCGACGGTTCGCTAAACTGCCAAATCACCCCCCTAAGGGGGGGTGTCAAGGTCAATGGCTAAATGATACCAAAGGTTGTGCTGTCTGTGAACGCACACCAGCCTACTGTACTTCGCCCGTCTCTACGCCGAGACCAAAGGGCAGTCAGCGAAGTTCTCGGTGTCGTCATGATGTTGGCCATGGTCGTTACAATCATGGGTGGTGTGTGGATTTTCCTGAACCCGTATATTTCAGATTTTGAAGACAATACCAATTGGAACAGTGCGAACGGAATAGCCGACCGTTTTGAAGACAGAATCGATGTCGCTGGAAGCGCACCGGAAGGCACTGGCATCCGCCACACACTCGCACTCAAATCAACCATGGTTCAGCCTGTCGTCAAAGTAGAAACATGGACAATTGCTGCTGATTTGACACCAGATGAGCGAATTACGGTACGGAACATCAACAACTCAGCAATAGGCATTACAGCCATTAACGAAACTGCTCGAAGCGTCACAATCGAAAGCCCGATGGGGATTGAGACGCACTCGTTCGGCGCTACGTTCGACGAAGTTGCTGTACAACACCAATCATCTCAAGACCATTGGATGACAATAACGGTATACGATGCTGACCAGCGTGAGTTGCACAAAAGTGTCTCCTACATTGTCTCGGGAATTCAAATCTCAACTTCACTTGGCTTGGGAGAGCACCAAATTGCTTTGGTAAACGACGCTCGTGCCGAACGGTTCCCAAACGAGCCTTGGAAAGTTTCGCAATTCCCAAACATCGAACTTGACACACTGGTCACCGGGGAATTACGATTATCGATTGTCCTCACCGATGTTACCATCGACGGCTCCATAGGCTCTGGAGAGAAGATTGGGATGAACATGGTATCTCTTGGACCAATGACGCTCTTCACTGGCAATGCTTACCATCTCAAGTTCACGGTAGAAAATGCACTCAATGACCTCATAACTCCACAATACCATGACAAGATGCTGGAAGACCATACACTGAACCGGGCGTCAGGAACGCTTGACACGTTTACTGGATACGCACCTTATCTGCGGGCCAGTGGGGCGGATGGATTCACTGTAGAATCTCAACAAAATCAACTCATTCTTGAAGTCGATGTAAAGCGTGTGGAGGTCTCGAGATGAACTCATTGCTCCAACGGGACGAGGAGGCAGTCTCAGCTGCTGTTGCTACAGTGCTTCTTTTCGGCGGTGTGTTATCGATTATTGCCATGATGATGGTGTCATTGATTCCAGTGATTGAAGAACTTGAAGGTTCGATTGAACGGCATGATATGTCATCTCAAATGACACTTATGGCCCACCAAACTGCAGCATTAAGCGAAACTGGTATGCCAGGAGATTCGACAGAAATTGATCTCATCCCTGTTGACGGTACACTCAACTGGAACATGATGCAAAGCAGCATGTGGTACTCTGCTACATGGGCAGAGGACACGTCATTCCGAGTTCAAGGTGCGCTCGACTACGATGATGAATTGCGAATTCGCCATCCAGAATCAATGAACACAGCAGTATGCATCGATGACTTGCGCCTAGGGCCATCGAACCCGTACATATTCACCATCCCTGAGTGGGTCGACGAAGTACTCCTCACTGCCTCACCAGGGCTGGCTTTACCGCTTGGACCAATCGAAGTCGAAGTGTTGAACGGCAGTGATACGCTGTCGGAAATCAAATTGATGGTTGACGGTATGCATCTGCTGGATGCAAGTGAACTTGGAGAGACCATCATCCATTCATCCCATCAACTGCATCTTTTGTTCTCAGTTGGTAACGGCGGTACAACCGTGATTCAGCCCAATGATCCAAGCCCTGTAGACTCCACTGGCAGCTCATGGTCGATTCCCCTACCTGCCGGAGAAAATAAGATTCAAGTCCTCAGTGAGTCGGCAAATCAAATTACGATTCGGAACGATTCGTCAAACACTTACTATGCGCTTCCATCCAATCAAAACAGAGTTGGGGTCGATTTTACTCACCAATTCAACCACTCATCACCGGAAGTCGTTCACGTATCGACGAGTTCACCATCGAGACTGATCTTGCAAACGAACACGGATGCAGGTGTGGGGCAAATGACGTTGCCAAGCATCGACGGTCAACACCTCGGGCATTCATTCATGACGCCATCTTTTGAAGGTGAACTCGTCTTTTCGAATCCCGGAACCGACAGTGTTACCGTTACTTGGAGAGGTGGTGGACTTTCTGTTCCTGCGAATCAAACCTCGGCGGTCCAATGGCCACCAGCCGATATCGATGGAGCTCCAATGCTCGATGCGAACGGTGATGTCTTTGTCACCTGGAGAAAGAATGCTTCCGGCTCTGGTTTACAAGTCGAACCAGCAGATGACACCGGCGCAACCTCCGGCCAATTACACACATTCGAGAACGACCAACTTGGACTCCATCGACTCCACATAACGCACGCAGGATACTACACTGAGTGGAACATGACAGGTAGCACAAACGCCAACGGAACGTTTCTCGACGATTCAAACCACGAAACCATCGAACTTAGCCAAGGCGTAGCCCAGATTCAAGTGACCGACGGAGATGCATTACGGATATATTCTGTACGGGGTCAAGATGGATTGCTCCAAGCCATGCATGATGGTGCTCAACGGTGCCTACCGATCAATATTCAAGCCAGTGGCTGGATCAGTACAGACCTTCCTTGGCAATCGATGAGTGGGAGAAGTCAAGTTGACCTGAAGAAAGCGTGGAGGTCAGGAAGCCATCCTGCAAGCATGCAAATCAGTCTGATTGGAGAGAGCGGTGCTTCAAACCACGCCACCTTGGGCACAGTGTGGGGATTCCATCTCTCTCGGCTCAGTTACGAATTCGAGTCATCCATTGCTGGTATGGAAGTCGCCTATGCGGGTGGGGCCGTAGTCACAAATCATCCAGAGTTTGAACCCTATATCGTCGTTTCACCTTCCGACAGAGGAGGACCTGGACCTCGCTTTGCGGCAACAGTGCCCTCACTTCATCCTACTGCCGACAGCGTCAGTGGTGCAGGCAATATGAATCTCGACATCGAATTAGTCGACCGTTCATCTTTAGCGTCGGCTACGGCTCATGAAGTGCGAAGAGGGTGGTCGAACCCTTACGGAATTGCAATTGCCCAGTCATCTGCAGATGGACTTGAATCAAGATCCGGTGTATTAGTAGCAGCGTTATATCCACCTTGAAATACTAAGTTACCAACTATGTTTGTATCAACATAGTTTTTAGTAGCGGCATCTTGAGCTAATGTTGGATCACTAACTTCGGTGATTTTGTTGGCTCCCATTGCAATGGCACCAGACATGGTGCCACCAATTAAATTAAGCTTTAACGCATCTGCTGCATCAACATATGTCTTCGAGGTTGCATCTGCTGAAAGCGTTGGTGTGCCGAGACCCGTAATCTTATTAGTACCCATCGCAAGCGCACCTGACATGGCGCCACCTGCAAGCGGTAATTTTGTTGCAATTGAATTTGTGACTGTAGTT